>Ga0326726_10000081_pt1 | contig 89987 bp, 75 predicted proteins | sample MHFenrmetagenome_2_FD_207603 | JGI IMG/M metagenome (GOLD analysis project Ga0326726, IMG submission 207603) | Lab enriched peat soil microbial communities from Michigan Hollow, Ithaca, NY, United States - MHF15MN | ecosystem: Environmental > Terrestrial > Soil > Wetlands > Peat | place: USA... | reverse complement strand
TTTCATTCAAATATTCTTTGGGCAATACCCGGTTATCCACCTTTCAATAAGCTAGGCATTGTGCCTGTAAGGTACACTAGTGAACTTGCTGAGACGATTTTTGCGGAACAGTATTTTGAAGAAAAATACTCAGCTTTCCTTGATAATATTAATCTGTTGTATGTTGCTTTTACAAGGGCTGTAAATGCAATAATTGGATTTGCTCCCGGTCAGCCCCGTACAGAGAACCGAATCGCAGCTGTAATCAGGGATGCAATTACTTTTAAGGGAAATCATCCTGACGGATCAGATACTTTTCTTCACAACCATTATGATCAGCTGACCAGGATTTTCGAATTTGGTATTCTGTCTGAAGTTCATTACGACAGGGAGATCCCCGGAGGGTTAAGAGTCAATGGTTATCCGGTAAATGATAATGCCGGCTCACTTAAGCTGAAGCTCCACTGGGAAGACTATTTCTCTATTGATAAATCAGGTGCCCGCGAAAGAATAAACTACGGCAAAATGATGCATGAGATCTTCAGTGAGATTATCTCATCTGATGATGTAGAAGCCTCTGTAAGGAAAAAGGTCATTGAAGGAGTAATAAATGAATCTGACCGAGCCAGGATCATAGAGAAGATAAAAAATCTTATTAACCAGCCCGTTACCAGGAAATGGTTTGATAAAGGGAATATAGTTTTAAATGAAGCATCGATTCTTATGCCCGATTCAAACACCAGGCGTCCCGACAGGGTTATTATTGAAGAGGGCAGGGCTACAATTATTGATTTCAAATTCGGTGAAGAAAGTCAGGGCTACCTGAACCAGATAAGGCAGTACAGGAAGATCCTTGCCGGAATGGGTTATGACGTTGCAGAAGCATACCTCTGGTATGTTGATGCTGATAAAATAGTTTCTGCGTGAATGGAACAAGAGAAAAGAATATCAACGGTTTACCCCTGGGGTCATGAACGCAGGTTCAATGCCTTTGCCGATAATTTCAGGAAAGTCTACGGCTCAAGGATGCAGAAGGTGTCCATTGATGCCGGATTTACTTGTCCCAACCGCGATGACTCAAAAGGAACAGGAGGCTGTACTTATTGCAACAACAAGGCATTCAATCCTTCATATTGTACACCTTCAAAATCGGTGACCAGACAGATAGAAGAGGGGATAGAATTTCACAGGAAAAGGTACAGGAGGGCCGACTCGTATCTTGCCTATTTCCAGGCATATTCAAATACATATGCTTCACCCGGTACCTTATCTGATCTGTACAATGAAGCTCTCAGGCATAAGGATATAAAAGGACTGGTTATCGGGACAAGACCCGATTGCGTGAACAGTGAGATACTGGATCTCCTTAAGGATATTTCGGAGAGATTTATACTGCTTTTAGAATACGGTATCGAATCGTGCTATGATAAGACCCTGATCAGGATTAACCGCGGACATACTTACAAAGAGGCAACTGATGCGCTCGAAGCTTCTGTGTCCAGAGGCCTCAATACCGGAGCCCATTTCATTTTCGGACTTCCCGGAGAGACCCGGGAAGAAATGCTTAAAGAGGCAGAAATAATTTCCGAATTGCCCCTGAAAAGTGTAAAGTTCCATCAGCTCCAGATCATCAGGGGAACAAAAATGGAAGATGAATATAACAGCAATCCTTCGGATTTTGAGGCTTTTACGTGGGATGATTACCTTGATTTTATTATTAAATTCCTTGAGAGGCTTAATCCAGCAATAGTAGTCGAAAGGTTCACGGGTGAGGCTCCTCTGCGTTACCTTTCAAGGGAGGTATGGGGTAAGAAGAGAACTGACCAGATAGTTGGACTTATCGAAAAAAGGCTTGAGGAGCTCGATACCTGGCAGGGGAGGCTCTATGATCCCCTCCTGGGAGGGGTGAGGGGTGGGTAAAACAAAAAAAAAGGCATGGATCACAGATCCACGCCAGCACTTATTAATATAGCAGCCGATGGTTTATTTTCTTGAGCGTATAGCAAAGCTTTTATATGAGCAGAATGGCGGCGACATTAGAAACCATTGTCTTGTGTTTCCAAGCAGGAGGGCAGGACTCTATTTTCTTAAATACTTTGCAGCTCTGCTTGATAAGCCAGTATGGACACCTTCGATTTTAACAATTAATGAATTCTTTGGTTCTTTCTCGGATCTGGTTGTAGCCGATAATGAAATTCTTCTTTTCGAGCTTTACAAAGTGTACGGGGAGCTTAACAAATCTGCAGAGAGCTTTGATGAGTTTTATTTCTGGGGCGATATGCTTGTCAATGATTTCGACGATATCGACAAATATATGACCGACTCCAGGGTTTTGTTTCGTAATGTGCATGATTTCAAAAATATAGATTATCAGTTCGGAGATATAGACCAGGAGCAGGCTGAGATTATTAAAAGGTTCTGGAAAAATTTTGAACCTGAAAAGCATTCACCTGAAAAGAGGGGATTTATATCAATCTGGTCAATTCTGAACGAACTTTATTCAGGGTTTAAAAACATTCTCAGGTCAGGGAATCTGGCTTATGAAGGAATGATACTAAGGGATATCGCTGAAAAATACCTGGATGGTAAACAACCTGAAATAAGATGGGAAAAGTTACATTTCATAGGTTTCAATGCTCTGAATAAATGCGAACTGACTGTAATGAAAAAACTCCGGGAAGAGGGCAGAGCTAACTTTTACTGGGACTATGATAACTCCTATATTAAGGGTGGGAAACTTAATTCTGCGGGGATGTTCATGAACAGAAATCTTAAAATATTCAGGAACGATATGCCGGATGACTGGGATTATGATACATTTCTTACTGCTCAGAATGCGAATCTTTCCAGGAATATTATTGAGACGACTTCAGATATTGCCCAGGTAAAACTGATCCCTGACCTTATTGAAAAGATCCCTGGGCTGACACCGGAAGATGCGCATCATACTGCAGTGATCCTGGCTGATGAAAATCTTATTGTTCCCATGCTTACCAGTCTTCCCGGGAATATCGGCGATATTAATATTACTATGGGTTACCCGTTGAAAATGACAGGCGTTTATAGCCTGATCAAGCTTCTTCTCAACCTTCAACGTAACTCTTCGAATGAAAGTGACAGAACTTATTTCGGTTATCAGGAAGTCCTTGAAATAATCAGGCATCAGCTGATAGGGAATATTATAGATGAAGATGAAAAACAGATTATTGATGAAATAACCGAAAAAAACCTTATCCGGATCCCGTCTGATTTCCTGTGCAGATCAGAGATACTTAAAACTATCTTCAGAAAAACGGATGATCCGGAGAGACTTTCGGATTATCTAAGGGAAATCCTGACCATTGTCTCGTCCGGGGATGTAAATGATGCTGAAGATTCCCAGGATCAGATCATACAAAAGAAACTTAAGAATGAGTTTATTTATTCAGCACTGAAGTCAGTTAACCGGCTGGAGGCAATTGTAAGATCTCCTGATGTGAGTTTCAGGAATGATACATATATAAGGATCCTTGATAAGATCCTTAGGAATCAGTCAGTCCCGTTTACCGGCGAACCTTTATCCGGTGTCCAGATAATGGGTTTTCTGGAAACACGGGCACTCGATTTCAGGAATATTATAATGCTTTCGGTCAATGAAGGCATCCTGCCATCAGTCAGCACCGGGTCATCATTTATTCCATTCAGTATCAGGGAGGCTTTTGGCCTTCCGGTAATAAATCACCAGGAGTCAATTTACGCATATCATTTTTTCCGGCTCCTTCACAGGGCAGAAAATGTAACATTCATTTACAATTCTGATTCAACAGGATTGAGAACAGGAGAGATGAGCAGGTTCCTGACACAGATGAAATATGAGCAGATAATAAAGCCTTCTATCCTGAATTTAAGCTTTGATATAAGAACACCTGCTTCAATCGGAACTGAGGTTGAAAAGAGCCAACTGCACTTAAAAAGGCTGCAATCCCTATATGTTGATGAAGATAGCAAAGCTGTCCTGTCACCAACTGCAATCAACACCTGGCTGAGTTGCAGGATGAGGTTCTACTACAGGTACGTCAATGGTTTGAAGGAACCTGAGGTTATAACCCCTGAAATTGACCACGCTGTCTTTGGGCAGATTCTGCACAGGATCATGAAAAGCATCTACAGTGATTTTGTAAGCAGGGAAATTGCCCCCGGTTTTATTGATGCACTGATAAAAAATGAAAGTCATCTCCTGAATATTATCGATCAGTCAATAAATGAGAACTACAATTCAGATGTCATGAGGCCGCTCAATGGTAATGATATTATAATAAGGGATATACTTTTCATTTACATTCAGAAGATCCTCACTACTGACAGGGCAATTGCTCCTTTCACAATTGTTGAACTTGAAAAATCTTTCAATTTTATGCTTCCTTTTCAATTTAAAGGGGAAACTAAAGAAATAAGGACCGGCGGCAACATTGACCGTGTCGACAAGCTTGCAGGGAGGACAAGAATTGTTGATTACAAAACAGGTGAAACAGCTCAAAAAATAGCCTCAGTAAGTGATTTATTCGCCGATGACCGGAAAAAGGAGCTCGACGGGTGGCTTCAGACACTGTTATACTGTGAGGCTTACCTTACTAAAAATCCTGGCGTCATTGTCCGGCCATCCATATACAAGGTGAAGGAATTGTCAGCAGAAAAATTCTCTGATATTCTTAAAATCAGGGAAGAAAAAAACAGCGAATTTATTCTGGAGGATTATCAGATATTAAGAGGATCTTTCTTAGAGGGTCTAAAGGGATTGATAACTACAATTTTCAGTGCTGAAGAGCCTTTCAGAATGACACAAACTATCAATAAATGCGGATATTGTCCCTATAGTGGGCTATGTCAGAGGTAAATTTCCGGCAGGATTTCATTCCATTTCAAACTGAAGAGCCGCCATTTTAATGGCTGTCACTGCTGCTTCGTCCCCTTTGTTCCCATGCTTGCCACCGGCCCTGTCCAGAGCCTGTTCATGATTAAGGGTAGTGAGTACCCCAAATATGAAAGGTATGTTATATTCCAGATTAAGCTTGGTTATTCCATAAGTGACACTCTGGCAGATATAGCTGAAATGAGGTGTTTCTCCCTGAATTATACAGCCCAGACAGATAATTGCGTCAAGATCATCATATTCTGCAAGAAACTGGGCGCCCAGGGTAAGCTCGAAACTTCCAGGGACATGTTTTATTACAATGTTGTTGTCAGTTGCGCCGTGCTTTTTAAGAGTCTTCACGGCTCCTTCCAGCAAAGCCAGAGTAATTTCACGGTTCCAGTCAGATACTACTATTCCGAATCTCATTTTCCCGGCATCAGGAACCAATGCCGGATTATAATCGGATAGATCAGATGTGCTCATTTATTTTGAAAGCAGTTTTGCCCGGGCAATATATTTGTCAATAGTAGAACCCTCAGTGCTGGTGGGATATTCTTCCTTGATCTTTTCGTATAATTTCAATGCATCAGGGTATTTGCCATTCATTTCATAAAGCTCAGCTGCCTTCATAAGGAACAATGGAGTATTGAATGAATTACTGGCAAATTCTGCAGCTTCAAGATATTTTGATATGCCTTTATCGAGGTTACCGAGTTCCACGTAAGCATCACCTGTAGCACCGATGGCTATCGATCCGATGACTTTATCCTTTTTGGAGTATTTGTCCAGGAAATCAATAGCTTCCTCGTAATTTCCAAGGTGGAGATTGCAGATCCCGGCACCGTAGCGGGCAAGATCACCTGCCTTTGTAAATTTATATTCCTTAGCTATGTCGAGAAATCCGAGATAATTGCCGTCACCGTTTAATGCAAGGTTTATCGAATCGAGTTCAAGGTATTTCTGTGCCTGGTACATTTGTGACTGAGCTTCATCATTTCTTTTGGTCAGATATAATTTAGCCAGCCAGAATAATCCAACCAGAACAACCACAGCAGCCAGACCGATTAACAAAGGTTTATAGTTCTGTTCCAGGAATTGTTCTGTTTTGGACAATGTTTCCTCAACATTCTTCATTCCCTGCGGATTATCATCTTTCTTACTTTTTGCCATAACAGTTTATGCTTAAAACACTTAAAAAAATAACTCCGCAAAAGTAGCGCTTTTAAAATGATTTTAAAATAATTACTTAAAAAAAAGGATTTTAAGATCTTGTAACATAAAGTATTAAATATCAATTATTTAAAATCACAATGTTGTTAACAGTTTCTTTTTTTATAACTTAGCAGGGTAAATAGTCATTTCATACATCGTACCTCAAACCCCGAACCGCGAACCTAAAAATGTACCTTAAAAAACTCTCTCTCACTAATTTCAAGAACTACGGTCAGGCCGATCTGGAGTTCTCTTCAAAGATCAACTGTATTGTCGGCAATAACGGGGTAGGCAAAACAAATATCCTGGATGCTATTCATTACCTGTCATTGACAAAAAGCTTCTTTAACAATATTGACAGTGTCAGTATCAGGCATGGTGAGGAATTTTTTATAATTCAGGGATTATTTGTCAAAGACGGGGAGGAAGATAATATATTCTGTTCCTTCCACAGGCAGAAGCAAAAAATGCTGAAGCGCAACGGAAAGGAGTATGAAAGGTTGTCGGATCATGTTGGAAGATATCCCGTTGTAATGATTTCCCCTGCTGATAATGCCCTCATAAGTGAAGGAAGTGAAGAAAGAAGGAAATTCATGAATAAGATCATAAGTCAGTATAATGCAGAATACCTTGATTCAGCCCTGAATTATAACAAGGCATTGCAGCAAAGGAATAAGCTGCTTAGGGATTTCAATATGTCAAATAATTATGATGATGAAATGCTTTCTGTATGGGATGCCCAGCTGATAAAATACGGAGTATTTGTTTATTCCGAAAGGGATATGCTTATAAACGAGCTTATTCCTGTATTCAGGGAGTACTATTCAATGGTCTCAAACCAGAAAGAAAAGGTCAGGTTAAAATACAGGTCCCATCTCAGCGAGGGAGATTTTACCGGGATCCTGAAAGAGGCTTTAAGCAAAGACAGATTACTTGAATATACCACTGTCGGAATTCACAAGGATGACCTTCTTTTTGAGATGGATGGTTATTCAGTCAGGTCGCTTGGCTCGCAGGGACAGCAGAAATCGTACCTGGTTGCACTAAAGCTTGCCAAATTTGATTATATAAAAAGGAAAGCAGGATTTTCGCCCATATTGCTGCTGGATGATATTTTTGACAAGTTCGATGCCGACAGGGTTGCGCAGATAATACGGCTTGTAGGCAACCATCGTTTCGGACAGATTTTTATTACTGATACACATCAGGACCGGCTTCATAATATCCTGAGTACCCTTGACACTGATTATAAACTGTTCAGGATCGTAGAAACCGGTATAGATGAGATAATTCAAAATGGCACTAACAACGGATGAGAAGGAGCAGGACCATATCGCTGGCCGAAGCCATGAAAGATTATATTAAGGAGATGAATCTTGAAGGAAAACTTCTTGAGGTGAATCTTATTAACTCTTGGGAAGATATTGTCGGGAAAGCAATCTCAACAAGGACTTCCAGGGTCTATATTAAGGATCATGTACTTTACGTTCACCTTAATTCCTCAGTTGCAAGGAACGAACTTATGATGCTTAAAGAAGCGCTTAGGGAGAAATTGAATGCCAGGTCAGGTCAGGAAGTAATAAAAGATATTGTTTTAAGATAGGTCACTGACAATGTACTTGTTGCCCGAGATGCTTACAGACTTTCTGAATGATTTTGAAGATGAAAAGAGGTAATCTTCTTTTTTGTATTTCAGGATAACTTTTTCATTCACAATTTCAATAGCCAGGGATGCATCCGGAAACTTCTGAATTATGAAGTCAGCCAGCAGAAAGGCTTTTTCAATACCATCTCCACGTCTGAAATTCCACACCTCATCAGGAAGAGCCAGCCTTTTCCCGTCATAAATTGATTCATCAGTCAGATTATTGAGGATTCCATAAACTTCCATTACGGATTTGCCATTCAGGTCAGTAAAGCACACCGGATTCCTTTCAATAGATGCCTTGACAAACGGAATCCAGTCAATCCTGTCCATCTGTCTGTAAACGTACATTGTCAATAAAGCAGTTTCTGATTTTTCAGTCAGATCTGTTATTGTATTTGCAATTTTTTCGCGGCTGTCTTCAGGCGATATGGCAGGCACATACGAGTTGATGAATACTTTATTAATACCAGGGATTTTTGGGTCAATACAAATGAAATCATTTAGATCATGAAACATTTCACTTAGAAGGCATTCGTTAATATCACCTGCCGATTTCATGAACTCTTCCCTGAATTCATCGAGGCTTTTCTCTTTTGCCCCGATGAAAATGTTTTCAATATTATTCAGCATTATCTTGCCTTGAATCGGACTCAGATGGAATTCATCCCCTTCGATCTCATTGACCAGCAGAGCCCTGGTTTCCCACGCTACATTGTATTTGCTGGTATGTTCGTATTCGAAAATCTTCTCGAGTGTAATGTACCTCTTTTTGCCTGAGCATTCGCACATATACTGGAAGAGGGTCTTGTATTTTGACTTGAAGCGAAGAAAATTTATGAATATAAGATCTGTAATTTCAGTGCGGAGGAATTCCCTTAGTTTTAATGAAAAATGGTCGTAGGCATCTCTGTTTATCGTTGCCTCTTCATAAAGGGTATGAATAAATCCTGAAATATGCGAAACAATTGTGACTCGTTCATTTTCAAGCGCCCGTCTTGCTCTTTCAGAGAGTGATGTGCCATTATACCACATATTCCTGGTGACAATTCTTCTGTTATTTGTTATCAGTCCTTCCTTTTCAATTATGAAGTTCTGTGAATGTAAAGGGGTAGCAATAAGAAAAATTTTTTCCAGGGGGATTCTCCCGATAATAAACATTGCCGCAGCGTAAAGCGAAGAAAGCGAAACACATTCACCTGCACCAGTGGAAAAATTATCCTTGAACCTGAAAGCTGTCATGGCTTCGACAGTTTCAGTCTTCCAGTAAGGTATTACATCAGTTGTGTACTTATCAAGCCCAAAGTGTTTCCTTATATCAATGTCAAAATAATATTTATCCCCTTCATAACCGAAAAGCGCATTTGACTGCTTCAGCATCTCCATGTCATAGAAATCGTTGAACCGAGCGATTTCTCTGGTCTTTGTAGTCAGACCCCAGGTCGAAAGATCAAGGTTGAAAACATAATTCTGGATAATGAATTGCTTGATCCTGTTTACCTTATATGTAAAGCTCTTTTTCTCGATACCCTTAAACCAGGGATCATCACGCCATTTCCAGATGACCGGGGATATAATATTTGCCAGAACAAGAGGATAAAACAGCTCCGGGAAAATAAAAATCTCCATGTCCGAGAGCGTAAAAGCTGAGGAGTATTTTTCCAGTGCCTTTTTGCCGGCAAGGCCGAAAGTAGTATCGGATGTCATAGAATAATCAGAATCTTTCAATATCAGAAAAGAAGAAATTGGCTTCACGTACAGCATTTTCATCACTGTCAGAACCATGTACGGCATTCATCTTTACCGATACTGCAAAAGTTTTCCTGATTGTGCCTGGATCTGCTTTATTCGGGTCAGTAGCCCCTATGAGTGTACGGAATTCCTCAACCGCGTTTTCGTGCTTAAGAATCAGTACCACCACAGGACCACTGATTATGAACTCGACAAGCCCCTCAAAAAATGTTTTCCCTTTGTGAACTTCATAGAATGATTCAGCCTGCTGTAAAGTCATCTGCACCATTTTGATGGCGGAGATCTCAAATCCTCCCTCATTTATCATGGACAGGATAGGTCCGGTCTTCCCGGTTCTTAAGGCATCAGGTTTAATAATTGAAAATGTATACTTTCCGTTCATAAGCATCGTTTAATGATAATCTGTTATAGAATTATGCCTAAAGGATTATTTTCTATCTTTAACCCCTTGATTTAGCAGTAGTAAAAGTGATTGATCTGGCCAAATATACAAAAGAATTGTCGGAACTTTTAGATTCCTCTGATAATATATTGATCATAAGTCATATCAATCCTGACGGTGACGCAATAGGTTCTCAGTTAGCTCTTTATCATTATCTTACAAGCAAGGGGAAAAAGATCGGAATGATATGTCCGAATAATCTGCAGGAGTTTTTGAATTGGATGGACGGTTCAGATAAGATCAACATATTTATAAGGAAAAGGAAGAAGTGTATCTGTCTTATCGAAGCTGCAGATTTAATATTGATGATGGATTTTAACCAGCCTAACCGGCTTGGCGAAGCAGAGAATTATGTTACCGGTTCAGCTGCCGTGAAAGTAATTATTGATCACCACCTTGAACCTTACGACTTTGCAAAGCTGATTATTTCTGATCCTTCAAGATGTTCCACTTCCGAGATTGTTCACGAGATGGTAACAATAATGAATGGCGGACCATTTCTTAACAAATCTTATTCGGAGGACATTTATGTTGGCATAATAACCGATACCGGAAATTTCGAATACGGCTCATATACAGGCAGGACCTTAAGAATTATTGCTGATCTTCTTGAATCAGGCCTTGATAAAGATCAGTTGCTGAATATTGTATATAATAATTTCTCAGCTGACAGGATGAGACTCCTGGGACTGGCACTGAATCAGCGAATGACTATTATAAGAGAATACAGGACCGCTTATATACATCTGACAAAAAAAGATCTGGCGGATTTTAATCATGTAAAAGGAGATACCGAAGGATTTGTAAATCTTCCACTGTCGATAAAAGGAATCAACTTTTCAGTCCTCTTTATTGAAAAGGATAATTTTGTAAAACTGTCATTCCGTTCAAAGGGGAGATTTCCGGTGAATGAATTTGCGTCAAAGTATTTTGCCGGGGGAGGTCATCGTAATGCTTCAGGTGGCGAATACTATGATACTCTTGAGAATACAATAAAGTACTTCCTGAAAGTACTTGAAGAGAATGCCGACCGTCTGAAAAACGTGTTTTGAGATAATGAGGACAAAGCTTTTCATATTTATCATCATTATGTTTTTGTCTGGCTCATGCAGAAATGAAACGGATAACCGGAAGGCACAGGTGAAACCCGGGAATCGGGAAATGGCTGACCTGAACAGGTACCTTGTACAGAAAGACAGGGAAATAATTCAAAATTATATCGAAAGGAAGGACCTTAGGATGACCGAGTCGCCGACAGGGTTATGGTATTTAATTAAAAATGAGGGTAAAGGTCAATATTTGAAAGACAATGACAGGATAGCTATGAATTATGAATGCGAACTTCTTGATGGGACTGTTTGTTATTCATCTGACGATTCCGGGCCCAAACGAGTTATTCTTGGCAAAACTGACGTTGAACCTGGTCTGAATGAAGGGCTAAGATTATTGAGACCAGGGGCCGAAGCGCTCTTTATACTGCCTCCGTTTCTTGCTTTTGGCCTTGTTGGGGACGGGAAGAAAATTCCCCCCAGAACTATAATAGTTTATAGTGTAAGTATCCTTATAGAAAAATAAATGGAATGATTATTGCGGAAAAACTTGTTACTAAATACTGGAATATGACACATAGAAGTTCTTTAAGGCATTTATTAATGCTTTCAGGGTTTTTGATAATGATTTTATTAGCGTCGTGCGTTCCGAATAAAAATCTTGATGACTTCGAAGCACAGGAAAAACTAGACATTCAGAATTTCCTTTCAAACAATGATACCATTGACTTTGAAAAAAAGACAAGCGGATTATATTATTATGACCTTACTTTAGGAACTGGTCCCCAGGCTGAAACTCTTGACACTGCGTATGTTTTTTACGCTATGCAATACCTTTCCACACTAATTTTCGAAACCAATTTGGGAACGACGGATACTCTTAAAGTCGCGGTCAACGGGGGGAAATTTATCCTTGGGTTTGAGGAGGGAATTTCTTACATGAGGGAAGGAGGCACGGCACTTTTCGTGGTACCTTCGAGTCTTGCATTTGGTGCTCAAGGTACCTATTACGTTTCACCTTATACACCCTTTCTTTTCCAGGTTAAACTCGTAAAGCTTAAGAAACATTAAGGGACATACAAGCATCACTGGATAATGAATACTACCAGCCGGTCGTTTAGTGAAGGTTGGTTTTTCTTCCATTCTGAAATTGCCATTGTTCTTATATTTTCATCGGGAAGGGTAATGTCCATGGCAATGCAAAGCAGCGTCTCATTGCTGCATTCGGAAAGTATCGATTCCAGCATCCTCTGGTTGCGGTAGGGCGTTTCCATGAATATCTGGGCATAGCCATCACGCGATTTTTTCTCCAGTTCTCTTAGTCTTGAAGCCCTGTCTGCCGGTTTTATCGGAAGGTAGCCGTTAAAAGTGAAATTCTGACCGTTAAGCCCTGAGGAGATAATTGCCAGTAATATTGATGATGGTCCGGCGAGGGGAATCACTCTGATCTTTTTGCGGTGTGCAATTGAAATAAGCTTCGCACCCGGATCGGCGATGCCCGGAAGTCCTGCCTCACTCATAATCCCCATGTCCGATCCTTTCATCACTGGTTCAAGATATTGTCCGATCTCCGATTCGTTTGTGTGCTCGTTCAGTTCATGGAAAATTGTCTCATCTATCGGAAAATCCTTATCGATGAGCCGAAGGTATCTCCGTGAACTTCTTAAATCTTCGACCGTAAACAATCTTAATGATCTGGTCACTGCCAGCACTTTCTCAGGTATCACCTTGCGGTAATCCTCATCCCCAAGGGTTACAGGAATTAAAAATATCTTTCCGGCTGCCATTATTCTATTCTTGATGTAAAATTAACAATTATGCATGTGTGATAATTAAAAAGCTACAAAATAAGTACCGTATGTTGTCTGTTAAGGAATTTTGATTTAGGTTTGCTCCGAAAATATTCTGCAGTGAAAATAATTTTTCTTGGTACCGGCACCTCTCAGGGTGTACCGGTTATCGCATGCGATTGTGAAACTTGCCGTTCCGGTGATATTCATGACAAGAGGCTCAGGACCTCGATCCTTATTGAAAAGGATGAGACCACACTTGTCATTGATGCCGGTCCGGACTTTCGCCAGCAGATGCTTAGGGAGAATGTAAAGCACCTGGATGCAATAATCCTGACTCATGAGCACAAGGACCACATTGCTGGTATGGATGATGTGAGAGCTTTCAACTACAAAAGTCAGGATGCAATCGACATATATGCAGAAGATAGAGTTCAGAAAGCTATTAAAAAAGAGTATTCATATGTATTTGCAGAATACCAGTACCCGGGAATCCCGAAGATGAGATTGAATCAGATTACAGATTATGGATTTTCGGTAAAAGGGATTGCCCTGACACCGTTAAGAGTATTTCACTACAGACTTCCTGTTTATGGGTTCAGAATAGGGAATTTTGCATATATAACTGATGCAAACTATGTCCCTGAAGAGACAAAAGAGAAATTATTTGGTGTTAAGTATTTAGTTATAAATGCTTTAAGAAAGGAGAAACATATTTCACATTTCAACCTCAGGGAAGCAGGTGATCTCATAAGGGAAATCTCGCCAAGAAAGGCATATGTAACACATATAAGTCACCAGATGGGCTTACACGAAGAGGTATCCAAAACAATGCCGCCCGGAATAATGCTTGCTTACGATGGTCTGAGTTTCTTATGTGATGAGTGACTAATACTGGACCTTCCTTTTATAACTTTTGGCCAGTTTCTTCTGATAATCATTTGAAAAGTAATACCTGTTTCTTCCCAGCTGTTTTGTATTGTTTCTTGAAGCTTTTATCCTTTTTTCATAATAGGGATTCTTTTTTGAGGAGGCACAGCTGGCCACCAAAAATATTGAAAGAAGGAGTAAAAACAGAAGTCTCGATATTTTTTTTAGGAGTGCCATATTTTGCAATATTTCCTTAATACTTTTTAAAACAGTTTTTTTAGTCTCCCGTAAGTTTTAAATTGCATAAAATTTTGATCGCAATTCTAAATATCCCTTAAATGATCTGTCATAAGAATTTTATCCGGATTGCTGTTTTTTTAATTATTCTGATTCCATTTCCCGTATGTTCACAATCGCTGAACAAAGTTCATATTTCGGCTCAGACCGGACTTTCTACCGACAGTATTACTTTGTCTGACAATACAAGTTATCTAATTAAACGCAAAAAACCGATTTTAAGTTTCCAGCTCGACGAAAAAATATATACAACCAGTGATGTTACCTCTTTAAAATCAGGAAATAGCTACTCACTTGAATTTGGAAACAAGCTGAGACTTATTCTTATAAATGCTGAATCAGAAGCGTCGGGCTGGCAATGTGGGTTTGAATTTGAAAATATTTCAGGCGACACCATTTCAATAAGCAATGTCATCCCTTTTGATTCAGAAAATGAATCAGTTAATATTACCGGGAAAGGGCCATGGGACCTGGCGCGCGCCTGGCTATATCGTCCGGGTTATCTGCCTGTTAGAGTGATTCTCCCTGATAATGCATGGGAGATGGGCTATACTTCATTTGATACACAGAACGGATTTTCAGTCTGTGCCATCGCAAGGCGTCAGGAAACTCAGGGAGGTCAGAAGCATAGGTATCAGACTATTCTTCCTCCTAAGGCAAAGGTTAATTATAAGGTATATGCCGATATATTCAGGGGAGAATGGCAAAACGGCTTGCGATTAATGTTCAGGGACAGGTATTTGTACGATCTCGAGAAATTTGATAATTCGCTTTATGAAAGGGCTGATCTTGCGTGGATAAAGGAAAGCTATCTTATAATCCTTCAGATGGCGTGGGACAGGGAGTATTATGACAGAACCACCGGAAAATATACCTTCCCTGATCTGCTCAGGAAAGGAAATGAACTTTTTGGAAATATTGATGTATACGGGATATGGCCGACCTGGCCGCGCCTTGGTCTCGACCAGCGCAATCAGTGGGATCTTTACAGAGATCTTCCGGGCGGAACCATCCAGCTCAGGAATTTCGGCCACCTGGCACGACTTAACAATACTAAATTTTTAATAGCTTTTAATCCATGGGATAACAGCACCAGAATGGAAGATCACTATAAGGGAATGGCTCGTCTGATCAAAGAGACAGAAGCGGATGGTGTTGTGCTGGATACCTTAGGTAGTGCCAGCTTTGAGTATCAAGCTGCAGCTGACAGTGTACGAAAAGGAGTCGTCATGTATCCGGAAGCTATGGCAGTTCCCAGGGATATGCCCGGAATCATTTCAGGCAGGGTTCACAATGCAATCTTTTTCAGCCCCGAACTGAACCTGAACAAGCTTATAAAACCTGATTTCTCCATTTTCAGGGTTTGCGATGTTGGAGAGGATCTTATTCACCGTGAGATAGCTATAGCATTCTTCAATGGATACGGTACAGAATTGAATATGTTCCGCCCCGGAGGAAGGGATGATAACTACAGGGATGACCTTGAATATCTTGCCAGGACAACTTTCACGCTCAGACAGAACAATGACGCGTTTCTGGATAAAGAGTGGACACCCATGATTGATACAGAAGTCGATAAGGTTTTTGTCAACAGATGGGCATCAGGAGAGAAGACCATTTATACTGTACTGAATATGAGGCCTGAAGGAATCGAAGGAAGGCTTTTTGAAATTAAAAATGATAGCAGGAAACATTATGTATCGTTATGGAATCATGAAAACATCGTTCCTCTAACTGAAAACGGAATTACTTATGCATCAGTAAGGGCAGAAGGCTGGCCTGCTTCTTATTCCGGAACCAGAAGGGAAGGTTCTCTTGATTGCATTGCTGAATTACCTCTGTTGTTAAAATCTGAAATTAAAGGCGATTCGATTCATTTAAAGGCTCAGGGAAAGAACAAAATTCTGATATGGAAGGGGAATCCATCATATAAAACTGTGTTTAAGGAATTTAATCTTGCTAATGATACAATTGTCAGGATCAGGGACATTTTTGGCTACTATGAGGGAAAGATTGTTGTCCAGCTTTTAAACAACAAACATCTCCTTGATGAAGATATTCATTTGTTCAAAGGGGGGAAGCCCTGGCTTATAAGTTCGGTGGTTCTTACGGTAAAGGCCACAGGTATAGCACCTGATATGATTCTTATTCCGGGAACTGAGTTTTCTTATGAAGTAACTACAGGTGAGGATTTTATACCTTATCCTGAAGTCAACGGAATAATTGTAAAGGTTGACAGTTTTCTAATCGATAAATACCCTGTCACAAATGCCCAGTATTATGAGTTTCTTCAAAGTTCAGGATACAGAACAGTCGATACAACGAGGTATTTAAGGCAATGGGAAAGAGGTATATATAGACTGGGACAGGAAAGATATCCGGTTGTATATGTTAGCTATGAAGACATGAAAACTTACGCAAATTGGGCAGGGAAAAGGCTTCCGACCCAATCTGAATGGCAACTTGCGGCTCAGGGGACAGACAAGCGGAAATGGCCATGGGGTAACGAATTCCATGGTACTTTATGCAATAACGCGTTTGGGAAAGCTACGCCGGTAGATGCTTTTAACAAAGGCATGAGCCCTTTCGGAGTAATGGACCTTGTAGGGAATGTCTGGCAGATGACTAATGATTTATACTTTAACGGGTCATACTATTTTACTGTTATCAGGGGAGGCAGTTTCTACAGGCCAGACTCAAGCTGGTGGTACATTCAGGGAGGGCCTCAACCTCTCGATAAAACCCAGATAATGCTGATGGTTTCCCAGGGGTATGACCGGAATTCAACAGTGGGGTTCAGGTGTGTTAAAGATATAGACAGGGATGCGTTTAAAGGTAAAAGTAAAAAGTAAAAAGTATTGTAAGGAAAATGAAAAAAAAAATCCCTTCCTGAGAGGGGGAGGGGTGGGTTAATATTCAAACCTTCAGTTTCTTCTCAATCTCGCTGATCTGGTTCCTGAAATGCTTATCAGTGTCGATCAGATTGTTGACAGTCTTGCACGCATGCAGAACAGTTGCGTGATCCTTGCCTCCGATATGCGAACCTATACTGGCGAGAGATGCTTTGGTAAGGCTTTTCGAAAAGTACATTGATACCTGCCTTGCCTGAACAATTTCCCTTTTTCTTGTTTTTCCCTGGATCATCTCAATCGGGATCTTATAATAGTCGCAGACAATCTTCTGAATATATTCAATTGTAATTTCGCGCCTTGAAGTGCTAACCAGTTTTTCAACCATCTGACGTGCAAGGTCAAGGGTGATCTCTTTCCTGTTCAGAGTCGACTGTGCATACAGTGATATCAGAACTGCTTCAAGTTCCCTTATATTGTTGGATATATTTGCAGCAAGATATTCGAATATCTCATCAGGCAGTTCAATGCCGTCATTATAGGCTTTCTTTTTGAGAATTGCCAGCCGGGTTTCATAGTCCGGTCTCTGCAGATCGGCTTGTAAGCCCCATTTGAACCTCGACAACAGTCTTTGCTCCATCCCCTGCAGTTCCACAGGCGGCCTGTCGCATGTCAGGATAAGCTGTTTCCCTGATTGATGAATATGATTAAAAATGTGGAAGAAAGTGTCCTGCGTTTTTTCCTTTCCTGCAAATTCGTGAACGTCATCAAGAATGAGTACATCAATCATCTGATAGAAATGCAGGAAATCGTTTTTATTATTGTTCCTGACAGACTCAACAAACTGGGTCTGGAATTTGTTTGCATTTACGTATAGTACAACTTTGTCAGGATGTTTTTCTTTTACCAGAATTCCTATTGCCTGTGCCAGATGTGTTTTTCCAAGTCCTGAATCACCATAGATCATCAGAGGATTGAAGGCAGTGCCACCGGGGTTATTTCCAACAGCAATTCCGGCTGATCTGGCAAGCCTGTTGCATTCTCCTTCTACATAATTATTGAAATTGTAGTCAGGGTTAAGCTTTGGATCAAAATGCACCTTTTTAATTCCTGGAATTACAAAAGGATTTTTTATTGAAGGCTGTGTAACGTCAAAAGGAACCTGAACAGGTTTATTATGAAGATCTGCCTTATTCCGGGAGGGATATCTTACGGTATATGGTTTCCCGTCTGAGTAATTTGCATTTTCAAGCACCACATTGTACTCAAGTTTGGCATCTGCACCGATCTCACGCCTAAGTGTCTTTCTTAGGATATCAATATATTGTTCTTCGAGGTATTCATAGAAAAAAGGACTTGGAACCTGAATTGTCAGGATATTATTTTCAAGCTTCAAAGGAATAATAGGTTCGAACCAGGTCTTAAAACTGACGGATGGAATAATGTCTTTTATTATCTGAAGACAGTTATTCCAAACATCACTATGCGATTTGTTCATGAAAATATTTTGTTAATAGTCTTAAGGTTTCCAGCCTTGCTGATTCAGACAGCAATATTTGTAAAAAAAAAACTTAAAAAAAAAATTTTTTTTGCTTGGTTATCTCAAAAATAGTATATGTTTTTAATCATCAACAACTTATACAAAAAAATATTTTTATTTATTTTATTTTACTGAAATTCAACTATTTATGAGTTCAAATGCCGGCTTGTCAGTGTAAGACAATTTATTATAACATCCTGATCAAAATTATACAAATAGTAATAAAAATGAGGACTATTTTGCCATCATTTTAGTTATTCATTTTAAGATCAAGATAATCTGATTTTTATAAAAATCCTATTCTTCCGGGATATTTTTTTTGCCAAAGAGCGAAAAATGAACATAACGCTTAGGATTAGCCTTCATATCGAGTAAAAGCAGGTTCAAACTCTCCAGACTGTTTGAAAGATTTGTATAAAGAGAATCATTTGTCATCAGTTTTCCGGCAGTTCCCTGCCCGTTATTTAGGTTCCCCATCAAAACCGATGCTTTTTCGAGGCTCAATTTAAGATTGTTAACAGAATTATAAATATCAGCTGCCGCGAGGGTATCAGCAACATTCTCCAGACTGCTGAATGTTGAAGTGAGTTTATCTGAATTTTCAGCCAGCATCTGAGTGAACTTATTTACATTTTCCAAGGTTGCCTTAAGCTCAGCCTCATCAATGCTTTTGGCTGTGTTGCTAAGGCTGGCAACTCCCGACCTGAGATTGGCCTTGAACTGAGGATCCATGATTTCATTGACTGAACCGATCACGGAATCAATTGCAGAAACGAGATCAGAAATTCTTTCTTTCAGGGGGGCAAGCTCACTCTCAACTTTGGTGATCAGCGATTCGGCCAGCCTTCCGGGGATTGTGTCTCCGTTCGAATAGGTTCCGGGACCTTTACCATAAACTAACTGTATCTTCATTCCGGCAATCAGCGATGCTGTTGTGATCTCGGAAACAGTATTTACCGGAAGCTTGAATCCTTTATCAACCGAGAGGGTCACCAGAAGCCTGCCACTTACAGGATCAAGGAACCTGACAGACTGGACAACCCCGACTCTGTAGCCGTTAACTTCAATAGGACTCGATTCAGCAAGTCCTCCAATCTTATCGTAAACAACATAATAATGAGCTGTTTTGCTAAAAAGATCCTTCCCTTTAAGAAAATTATATACCCAGATAAATACCAGGATTGTTATTATAGCTGTGATACCAATCTTGACTTCATTCGAGATTTTTTTCATTTAAGGCTTTATTATGTTTTGTTTTATTTTGAGTTAATGGCATCCTGTAAAGGTAGTATTTTATTGTTTTTTACTGCAATCACAAATGCATCCGGGTAAATGACCTCTAATTTTTTTCGGTATTCAGCAGCCTGAGAATAATTAACAAAACTGCCTGTGGCATACCTGAAAAGATTCTGTGAGGAGAGTTCAACCACCTCTTTTATTCCTTTAAAATTTTCAGGTACAAGAGCCTTCTTTTCTGTTGAGGTGGCAATCTGGATCATGAATTTAAGTTCATCATCCACCGGATTGTTTTCCGTGATAGAGGAATCAGGTTCTAAAACCTGTTCCTTTTCATTTGAGGTTGAAATATTGGTTCTTTTGTCAATTTCGTTAATGTAATCACGAGTAGCCCTGTAAATTGCCGAGGCAATATAATCCTGTCCCTCTTTGGATACCAGGTATTTTTCCTCATCCTTATTGGTGATGAATCCTGTTTCGACAAGCACACTTGGCATTGTGGTCATATATAGGACCCAAAATCCGGCTTGTTTAACACCACGATCGATCCTGCCTGCCCGGTTTTTTAATTGACTCTGGATACTTGAAGCAAGCAAAGTACTTTGTTCCCGGAATGTATTTTGCATTACAGTGAACATGATATATGATTCAGGTGACTTTGGATCAAATCCTTCATATTTTGTCGAGAAATCATCTTCGAGAAGTATTACTTCATTCTCTTTCATGGCAACCTCAAGGTTCTGTTCATCCTGAGCCGGTCCCATTATCCAGGTTTCAGCACCTTTAATAGTGTTTTTGCTAATCCAGTTTGAGTGTATGGATATAAACAAGTCGGCATTGTTTTTATTTGCAAATTGGGGTCTGTCTCTCAATTCCATAAATACATCCGTTTTTCTGGTGTAAAGGACTTTAACATTTTTTATGTTCTGCTCAAGATATTCCCCGGTTTTAAGTGCTATGGCCAGATTTATGTTCTTTTCCCTGCTGATGGATCCAATTGCTCCGGGATCTTTTCCTCCATGTCCTGCGTCGATCACTATTATCCAGGTCTTTTCAGATGCAATACTGGTTTGCCAGCCTGAAAGCAGCAAAGACAGAAATACTACAGCAAGCAATTTCAGTACATATATATTATTGGTACGTTCTTTGTCGTTTATAATCCCTGAACCCATATCTAGTTCATGTTTTTTAATTAGTTTTGCGCCTGACATCCGGACGTCACACAAAAACTGTACAAAAATAGTATTAAAGTTGTATTTTTTTAAACAAAAGCGGTTACTTGTAGTGTTCCTTGTGATGGTCCGGTTTATTTCATTGTTTTCCCAGGAAGGCAAATCAGTTCCTGATACAAACCTGGTAAGTCAGGACACCCTGGTATCTGACACACTCCTGAGGAATATAAAAAAGATCTCTCCCGAAGCCATCGACAAGCAGGTAACATATAAATGTGCCGGAACCAAAATAAATGACCTTGTTAATAAAAGGGTCTATATGACTAAGGAAGCTGAAGTTACTTATGATGATATCGAGATCAAAGCTGATTCAATTGTTTTCGATATGGTCGCAAGTACTGTTTTTGCAACCGGAAGAACTGATACAACAGGTAAAGTAACTGGTAAACCGGTATTTAAACAGGGAACACAGGAAATAGAATCTGACTCTCTGTTTTACAATTTCGTGACACGAAAAGCAGTTGCATATAAAATAGTCACAAAGCAGGAAGAAGGATTGCTGAGAAGCCAGGTTACAAAGCTTCTCGAAGACGGGACTTCAAATATTGCAAAAAGCACCTATTCGACATGTGATGCAGATCCTCCCCATTTTTACATTAAACTGCCAAAAGCAAAGATATACCCTGGCAAAAAGATAATTTCCGGTCCCGGATACCTTGTGCTCGAGGGAATTCCCCTGCCGGTGGCGCTTCCCTTCGGATTTTTCCCTATTCAAACCAAGAAGGCTGCCTCAGGTATTTTGATACCAAGAGTTGGTCAGGAACAGGCGAGGGGATATAACCTGACTGAAGGCGGTTATTATTTCGCAATCAGCGATTATTTCGATCTTGCCCTTAGAGGGAATATTTATACAAATGGCACCTGGATGCTTACCGCCCAGTCAAATTATTCCAGGAGGTATAAATTGGACGGTCAGTTTTCTTTAAGCTATGCAAATAATATTTCGGGGCACAAGGGGTTAAAGGATTACAGTAAAAACACAAACTATAAGATTGGCTGGACTTATAACCAGAATGCAAAAGCACATCCGGGATCAAGGTTCTCTGCCAATGTAAATATGAGTTCAAGCGGTTATGATAAAACAAACAGCTATAACGTTTCGGAGCATGTCACTACTCAGAGGCAGTCAAGTGTAAGCTATTCAAAAACATGGACCGGAACACCTTTTAATCTTTCTGCAAGCATGAACCACAGCCAGAATGTAAAGAACAAAACTGTCGCAGTGAACCTGCCCAAAATCAATTTTAATGTCGGAAGGATCTATCCCTTCAAAGGAAAAAACTCCACCGGCTCAAAAAAGTGGTACCAGGAGCTGCAGTTTCAGTACTCTGCTTCGCTTGATAATCAGGTTAATACTTACGACAGCCTTTTATTCACGAAGAGAGTCTGGGGTAATATGAGGAATGGCTTTAAGCATGATGCACCCTTAAGTATACAGTTCCGTCCTTTCAAAAATTTTTCGATATCTCCTCAGGTCACATATTCAGGTGTTCTATATACCCAGAAAATTGAAAAATACTGGGATCCAGATTACGTGGATCCTGCAACAAACATGATTACCCCACTCGTCACTAAAACACAAAGAGGCACTTATTATGGCCATTCCATTAATCCTTCTTTCAGTGCAAGCTTCAATCCCCAGTTATTCGGAACCTTCAATTTCAAACCCGAATCGCGGGTGCAGTCTATCCGGCATGTTGTGAAACCATCTGTCAGTTTCAGCTATATTCCTTACTTCAAGGGACTTAGCAGCGACCTTTACAGAAAAGTCCAGAAAGATACACTTGGCAATTACACTGAATATTCGATTTTTGACGGGAATATTTACGGAACACCTTCATTGTCAGCGCGAAGCGGCAATATAGCCTTCAGCATTACAAACATCCTTGAGGCAAAAGTATTTGAGAAAAACGACACTGCAACCAAACCAAAAAAAATCAAGCTAATTGATAATTTTGGAATATCCACATCATATAATATTTTCGCCGATTCAATGAAATGGTCCCCGGTTTCAATGGGCCTGAGAACAACTCTTCTTGACAATATAGGCGTTTCAGCCAACAGCAGTTTTTCGCTTTATGGCTTGAGCAAAACAGGTGGTACGATAGGTACCTTTGCCTATGCCCAGAATAAAAAGCTAATGAGGCTGACCAACTTTTCAGTGAGCCTCGATTTTGATCTTGGCCGGCTGATAACAGGGAATAAGGAAAAAAAGGGACAGGGAGCAGCTCAAGAAGGAATCAGGCCAGTTACACCAGCCATGGGCCAGGGGGAGGGGATGAGTGGCATTCAGGCGAGAGAAAACCAGACCAGTTCATTGTATGATGAATATGGTTACTATATTTTTGATGTACCCTGGTCAATGAGAGTCAGTTACAATTTTAATTATTCAAAGCCCGCTTTTAAGTCCATCCTGACCCAGACCCTCTCAGCAAGCGGAAATGTGACCCTGACAAAGAAAACTGCAATTACCTACACCACCGGGTACGACTTCAAACAGAAAGAGATCACAATGACTCAGATCGGGATCACACGTGACCTCCATTGCTGGACAATGAGCTTTAACTGGATACCAAATGGTACAATGAAAATGTGGAACTTTTCAATAAGGGTAAAGGCTGCAGTCCTTTCAGACCTGAAATATGAACGCCGAAAAGATTATCATGACCAGTATTGATAAAAAAATAAGGACATGCTGTGGCATGTCCTTATAAATATCTCTCAAGATCTGCTTATTCAGCAACGATCTCAAATCCAACATCTACTTTTACGTCCCTGTGCAGCTTAATAACAGCTTTATATTTACCAACCTCCTTGATCTGATCTTCCGGAAGGGTTATATTTTTACGGTCAATTTCGAATCCTTTTTCCTTCAGCGCTTCAGCTATCTGTATCGTATTGACTGATCCAAATATCTTTCCTGATGAACTGGTTTTTGCACCTATTATAAGAGAGACTTCAGCCAGTTTTGAAGCAGTTTCCTGGGCTGTAACTTTTATCTTTTCTTCCTTATGAGCTCTCTGTTTAAGATTCTCGGCATGCATTTTCTTTGCTGACGGTGTTGCAGCAACGGCATAGCCGTTTGGTATCAGAAAGTTGCTTCCATATCCGTTCTTGACATTGACGATATCGTCCTTTTGTCCCAGTTTGTTTACGTCCTGCAGTAATATTACTTCCATAATTTGTCCTCCTTATTTTAACAGGTCAGTAACATAAGGAAGAAGAGCGATATGACGGGCTCTTTTAACGGCTTTAGCTACTTTCCTCTGATATTTAAGCGATGTACCCGTAAGCCTGCGGGGTAATATTTTACCCTGGTCGTTCAGAAATTTCTTAAGGAATTCGGGATCTTTGTAATCTATATACCTTATTCTGTTCTTTTTGAACCGGCAGTATTTCTTTTTCTTGACCTCAACGGTAGGTGGAGTCAAATATCTGATTTCTGATTCGTTCTGTGCCATGTCTTATTCCTCCTTCGATTTACCTGATTCTTTTTGTTTTCTTTTCTTCTCTGCATATTCGATGGCAAATTTTTCCATCCTGAAGGTTAAAAACCTGATAATCCTTTCATCTCTCCGGTATTGAACCTCAAGCTTTTCGATCAGATCTCCGGTTCCTTTGAATTCTATAAGATAATAGAAGCCTGTCGACTTCTTCTGAATGGGATAGGCCAGTTTTTTCAGGCCCCAGTTCTCTTCATGAACGATCTCACCTTCATTCTCGGTGATGACCTTCTTGAATTTTTGTACCGCTTCCTTCATCTGATTTTCAGACAAAACGGGAGTTGCAATGAAAACGGTTTCGTACTGATTTGACATAATAATTAACTGTTTTTAAGTTTTAATGTTTTCGGCTCGCAAAAGTACAATATTTTTTTTTAAAGAAAAATTTTTGTATGAAATTAAAACATAATATGATGTATATGACATTATCAAACTTCCACCTGGTTCGGGCAGGCTAAATTGAAGGCAGGATTTTACATGGATTGCTTTTTGATTATATTTGTACTTCAACATAAATTATCAGGGCAGGAGTCATTAGTCTTATGGAGAACTTCATAGTATCAGCAAGAAAGTATCGCCCGGCAACATTCGATATGGTAGTGGGTCAGGATTCAATTACCAATACGCTAAAAGCTGCAATAAAAAGCGGACATCTGACACAAGCCTATCTTTTTTGCGGTCCCAGGGGTGTGGGCAAAACTACCTGTGCCAGGATATTTTCCAAAACAATAAACTGCAGTAACCTTAAAGAGAATGGGGAGGCCTGCGATGAGTGCGAATCGTGTCTTTCTTTCAATACACTGAGGTCATTTAACATACATGAACTTGACGCAGCCTCCAACAATAAAGTCGATGATATAAGGAGTCTTACTGATCAGGTAAGGGTACCTCCGCAGGTCGGGAAATACAGCATCTACATAATAGATGAGGTACATATGCTTTCTTCATCTGCATTTAATGCATTTTTAAAAACGCTCGAGGAACCTCCGGCTCACGCAATATTCATACTGGCCACCACCGAAAAGCATAAGATAATACCGACTATACTATCAAGGTGCCAGATATTTGATTTTAACAGAATCAGGATAGAGGATATTGTGGGCCGACTTATGTATGTTGCCAGGAATGAGGGTGTTACTGCTGAGGAGGAGGCTCTCCATGTAATTTCGCAGAAAGCCGACGGAGCCCTGAGGGATGCACTCTCAATTTTTGACCAGATAGTAAGCCTCTGCGGCAAGAAAATCACCTATAAGGATGTCATTGAGAATCTCAGCGTGCTCGATTATGAATATTATTTCAAGACAGTTGAAGGAGCGCTGAAAGGTGATGTCTCATCAGTTCTTATAACTTTCAATGAGATACTCGAAAAGGGATTTGACGGACATAATTTTGTTTCAGGACTGGGCAGTTATCTTCGCGATCTTCTGGTCTGCAAGGATGAGGTTACCCTGAAGCTTCTGGAAGCCACTCCTGTAATTAAACAAAGATACCTCCAGCAGACAAAAGCATGTCCGGAAGAGTTCATTTTTAAGGCCCTTGAGCTTGGAAGCAATTGTGACATCTCTTATAAAACCAGCAAGAATCCGCGGTTGCATATTGAATTATTCCTGATACGGTTGTGCCGGTTGACGTCTCTTCCGGAGGAAGATGCCGAAAAAAAAAAGTATGACCAGAAACTGACAGAAGAAAATAATGAGGATCTTCCCCTTCCCTCAAAATCTGAAATAATCAGGGAAGCTCAGGATTTAACAGGATTAAAAATCAAACAACAAGATTTCTCTTCAGGAAAACATACACCTGTTATTGAAAAACATGCCAAGTCATTTTCAATAAAAGACATAATTTCTGAAGAAAAAAAAGCGACGCATGAGTATCCGAAGCCTGCCATTGAAGAAACATTCAATAATGAGGTTCAGCCATCGAAGGAGTTTAATTCGCAATCATTTGAGAAAGCCTGGAATGAATTTAAAGATTCTCTCAAAGGTGAAGGCACCCGAGTAATCAGCATGTTCAAGTCTGTAACTACAGAGGTCGAAAATGATCAGAATATCAAAATACATCTCAGCAATGCGGCTCAAAAGGACCTTTTTGTACAGAATTATAAGCAAAAACTTGTAACCTTTCTGAAAAAGAGATTTATATCGCAGGAAATTGATATTGAAACAGTTGTTGATCTTTCAGAAACAAACGAGATATTGTACTCTGATGAACAGAAATACAATCATCTGGTATCAAAATATCCCGGACTGAAAGATTTTAAAAAAGCCTTTAATCTTGATATTACTTAAGCCCGGCTTATCAATGCTTCAGGGATTGGATGAAAAATCTGCCATATTGAATAATATACCAGGACAAAATAATAAAGATGATATTTTTGCCGCTGGTATTGCGCATGATTTAAATAATATTCTTGCGACAATTTCCGGCTATGCTGAGATGCTGAATGAAGATCTTCCAAAGGATTCATCATTGACAGAAAAAACAGGCAAGATAATATCGGCAGTTGCAAGAGCAAAGGCTCTAACTAACCAGTTGCTTGTTTTTGGCAGACAGACGGAGCAGGATAAAAAAGCAGTAAATATAAATGATATCCTTAAGGAGACAGTTGAATTCTTCAGATCCGCTCTGCCTGCCGGTATTAAGATAAATTCAGACATACCTGAGGAAAAGATCATGTTGTATGCAGATCCGGCGCAGCTATTCAGGGTTTTTCTCAATCTTGTTACAAATGCTGTCCAGTCAATGGAAGAGAAAGGCGGAATTATGACCGTAAGTGCAGGAGTTGTTAAGGGAAACCATATTAAATTGCTGGCCAGCAAAGATGTTTCAGCTGATGACTATGCACTTGTAACATTCAGAGATACTGGTTCCGGTATGGACGCTTCTTTAATGCAAAAGATATTTGAACCATTTTACACTACCAAGGCCAGGGAAGGGGGCAAGGGCACTGGACTTGGCTTGTATGTTGTCCGGGGAATTGTAAATGAACTAGGGGGTGAAATACATGTTTCAAGCAAGGAAAATGAGGGGTCGGTTTTTGATGTTTACCTTCCCTTGGTTAATTGACCTGCTGTCCTTATCGATCCTGATCCGAGTTTCCGGATAGACAAAAATTAAAGAAGAATTACTAAATTCGTACATTAAATAATCAGCCAATTACCAATAACCAATAACCAATAACTAATAACCAATCACCAATAACCAATCACCGAACCTAAGATTCAACAATGTCGGTAATATTAATTATTGAGGACGACAGGGAATTGAGGGAAATGCTTAAAACAGCACTCCTCAGGCAAGATTATACTGTCCTTGAAGCTGAAAATGGCAAAGAAGCACTGATCCATTTTAAGCCCGGTGTTACTGACCTTATTATCACCGATCTGATTATGCCTGAAGAGGATGGTTTAAAGGTTATAATGAAAATCAGGGAGTTGAAACAAGGAATAAAGGTGATTGCAATCTCCGGAGGAGGAAAGGCGGGCCCCGGAAGCTACCTTAACCTGGCAAAAGCACTGGGCGCAGATGCAATTTACTCCAAACCATTTTCAATTAATGACCTGGTTTTAAAAATTGAAGAATTACTGAAAGTTGAACATTCAGATTGAAATCATTGTTATAACTGCAAAAACCAAATTATAAAATTATGTTAAAGAAAAAAGTAGAAGATATCTGCAACCGTCAGATAGAAAGAGAAGGATACTCGTCCAACCTGTACCTGGCAATGGCTTCATGGGCTGAGACAAATGGTTTCAGCGGAGTTGGCGCCTGGCTTTATGCACAGGCTGACGAAGAAAGAATTCATTTCCTGAAATTTATAAAGTACATTAATGAAAGAGGAGGTAAAGCCGTTATCCCGGCCCTGAAACAACCAGGAACTGAATATAAAAGTGTTGAAGAACTGTTTAGAGAAGTTCTGAAGCATGAAGAATTTATTACAGCAAGCATAAATGAAATTGTTGGCCTCTCGCTCGAAGAAAAAGATTTTAATACACATAATTTCCTTCAGTGGTTTGTTTTGGAACAGGTCGAAGAGGAAGCGTCGGTGAGGGCAATCCTGGATAAGGTAAAGCTTGTGGGGAAAAATAATATGTATCAATTTGACAGGGACATAATGACCCTTAGAACCCCTGCTGGAGGTGGTATTGCCACTGCATGAGAAGAATTATAATTATAATTGCTGTTTTTCTGCTTTTATTTCCAGTAGCCGGCATCAAGGCTCAGGAGCTTATCTCAAATCGTTCAATTACAGGTGTTTGTTATGCCGGGAACAAGGTAAAAAGAATATATATACCACCTCCAAAAAGTTTTCTAATAAAGTCAGATTCAAAAGGAGGAGGTAAAATAACTGTGATCTATTCAGGCTTTACGACAGAAGCCAGAACAGCTGTTGAGTATGCAGTGAAAATTCTGGAATCGATGCTTCCGTCAGATTTAAAAATGACAATCAAAACATCATGGACCAGGATCTCGACTGCAGGAGTGCTTGGAAATTCATCAATAACTGGTTTTGCAGGCGGATGGGGCATAGATGCTCTTGACCCTATGGCTTTTTACCCGGTTACAGTTGCTGAAAAAATAGCAGGAAAAAGCCTGAATGAAGATTACGAGGCTGACGTCGAACTTGTTCTAAACAGTTCAGCAAAATGGTACTTTGGTACTGACGGAAACACTCCGGTTTCAAAATATGACCTTGTTACCGTAGTGATACATGAATTGTGTCACGGACTTGGATTCTTCGACAGCATGGATGTGGTGAATTCGGCTGGTTCGTATGGAATTGGAACAATACCAGTTATTTATGATAAATTCGTTGAGAATCTTACAGGAAAAAAACTTACAGATACGACATATTTTAAACAAAACTCATTTAGCCTGTATCAGGAGCTGGTCAGCGGACAACTTTATTTTAACGGTCCACTTACACGCAGATATTTATCCGGCAACAGGGCAAGGCTCTACTCCCCTTCAGAATGGGATCCGGGTTCCAGTGTCTCTCATCTTGATGAGACGCGGACAGCTCAGGGAGATGAACTTATGACGCCATATATTGATTTTGGGGAAGCAATACATAATCCGGGTAAACTTACAATGTCTATCCTTGGCGACCTTGGATGGATAAATACAAGGATACGACACATTGAGATCAAGGATACTGAAGAACATCTTTCTGAAATTCAAATAAATGCGACAATAAAATCAGATACTACATTTAATAAGGGAATGGTCGGACTGGTTTATTCATTCAATGATTTCCTTACTTCAGACACCCTTTTGATGAACTCACCTCTGTTGAATGATTCCTATTCAGCGATAATTCCAATCTCCTCATATAATACCAAACTGAACTATTACTTTTTCGTTGCTGACGATTTTTCACGTTTGTATAAATCTCCCTCTCTGGCTGAAAAGGACCCTTATAGCTTCTATGTCGGAACCGACACGATAAAACCGGTTATATCCCATACACCGGCAAAATACTACTTTGAAAACATTGATTCAGTTCTTTTTGAAGCCGGTGTTACTGACAATCTCGGGGTTGACACAGTTTATATTGAATACAGAGTGAACAGCGGACCCTCAAAATATTCAGGTTTGACATCAGAAGAGCTGAATAAATACACATTAAATCTGAGTGTAAAACCGTTATTACTGAACGGAGGTGACACAATTAAATACCGCATTATTGCTATTGACAAGGCTTCGGTCCGGAACACAATTATTTCTCCTGCAAGCGATTATTATAATATCAGGATTGAGACTATTCTGCAGGCAGTAAAGAGTTATTCAACTGACTTTCATAATGCATCAGCTGAATTTTTTAATTCCGGATTTGAAATTGTAAAACCTTCAGACTTCAATACTACCGGACTGCATTCCGAACATCCGTACAAAAGCCCTGATGAGGATTATAAGAGTTTGGAATTCAGTTCTGTACTCCGTCATCCTGTGATTTTTGATGCTTCCGGAATGGTAATAACATTCAGGGAACTTGTACTTGTAGAACCGGGAGCCGAAGGTTCAGTATTCGGATTTTCCGATTTTTATGACTATGTGATAATTGAGGCATCCAAAGATTTTGGCAAAAACTGGTTTCCCCTGGCTGACGGCTATGACAGCAGAATTGTGTCATCATGGGAGACAGCATATAACAGCTCCACAGACGGTCAGAACTCTACTTTTGTTGGCAATGAATCAATGATGCAGGAACATGCCTTCTATCCCAGGATTTCTGACAAGATTCACAATAGCGACTCTTTGCTTATACGGTTCAGGCTATATTCCGATCCCTATGCCCACGGGTGGGGATGGGCAATAGATGACCTTAAAATAAATCCACTTGTCGACAAAGTTGAAGAAATTAATTCTCCGGATATAAAAATCTTCCCAAATCCGGGGAACGGAATGTTAAATATCAAGTTCGGTACCGGTGCCAACTTTAAACCGGTTCGGATAAGTGTGTATAATTATGCAGGGAAGTGCATAATTCAGGAGGAATCATTCACTGAAGAAATGATTGCCCTGAATATTACCGGAAATCCATCAGGATTGTATCTTATTGTCATTAATGATGGTCGAAATACTAAAACAATTAAGTACAACCTTATCAAATGATTTCCCGGAATATCAGCTTTTCTACTTCCCAATCTGAAAAAAAGCTAATTTTGCGGGATATTTTGAAAAATCTGAAAAACAGAATTAAATGGATATTATAAACAAGGTACTTGGTTTGTTTCTTGGGAATAAATATGAAAGGGACATCAAGGAGATAACTCCTTATACCATAGAAATACTTAAGGAATACGATAAGCTAAATGATCTGTCAAATGACCAGTTAAGGGAACTTACATTTGCGTTGAAAAAGGAGATTCTGGAATCGATGGAACCGGATGAGAATGAAATCAAATCGCTTAAAAACAAAGCTGAGGCAGAAGAAGATGTATACCTTAAAGAAGAGTATTACAATGAAGTAGATAAAAATGAGAAGCTTATTGATGAAAAGCTCGAGAAAACACTTGATAACATGGTTCCGAGAGCTTTTGCGATAGTCAAGGAGACTGCCCGCAGGTTTAAGGAGAACAGTTTTCTTGAAGTTACGGCACTCCAATACGACAGGGATCTGGCAGCCACAAGGGAAAGCATTACAATTAAAGGGGATAAGGCAGTTTGGAGTAACCACTGGATAGCCGGAGGCAACGAAATTGTTTGGGATATGATACACTACGATGTTCAGCTGATCGGAGGTGTCGCCCTGCACAAGGGAAAAATTGCCGAGATGGCCACCGGTGAAGGCAAAACCGTAGTGGCAACGCTTCCGGTTTTTCTGAATGCGCTTGCAGGCAGAGGTGTTCATATTGTGACTGTAAATGATTACCTCTCCAAGCGCGACTCTGAATGGATGGGGCCGATCTATGAATTCCATGGCCTGACTGTGGATTGCATCGACAAACATCAGCCAAATTCAGCCGACAGGAGGAAAGCCTATAATGCTGATATCACTTTTGGAACCAATAATGAATTCGGCTTCGACTACCTTAGGGATAATATGGCAATCAATCCCGAGGACCTTGTTCAGCGGAAACACCATTACGCCATAGTTGATGAGGTCGATTCAGTACTGATTGACGATGCGCGTACGCCTCTTATAATTTCAGGCCCGACAGCAAAAAGCGACACACAGCAATTTGATGAGCTAAAACCTAAGGTTGATAAGCTCGTTAATGCACAGAAACGGCTCGTTACACAAATACTTGCTGATTCAAAGAAACTGATTGCCGATGGAAAGAATGAAGAAGGCGGAAAGCTTCTTCTCAGGGCATTTAAAGGTCTGCCTAAAAATAGTGCGCTTATCAAATACCTTAGCGAGGAGGGCAATAAGACTCTTCTGCAGAAAACAGAGAACTTCTATATGCAGAACAATAGCAAGGATATGCATAAAGTAACGGATGAGCTTTATTTTATAATTGATGAACAGGCAAATTCCATTGAGCTTACCGATAAAGGCATCGATCTGGTATCTGACTCTGTTGAGGATGCAAGTTTCTTTATTCTGCCTGATGTTGGTTCCAAGATCGCTGACCTTGAAAAAGCAGGTCTCAGCGAACGGGAGAAGCTGAAAATGAAGGATGAACTACTTCAGGATTATGCAGTTAAGTCTGAAAGTGTCCACACAATGACACAGCTGCTTAAGGCATGGACCCTTTTTGATAAGGATACTGAATATGTGGTTATAGAGAACAAGGTAAAGATTGTTGATGAACAGACTGGCCGTATACTGGAGGGGCGACGTTATTCGGACGGATTGCACCAGGCTATTGAAGCCAAAGAGAATGTCAAAGTTGAAGAAGCCACACAGACCTACGCCACTATAACCCTTCAGAATTATTTCAGAATGTACCATAAGCTTGCAGGTATGACCGGTACAGCCGAAACAGAAGCGGGTGAATTTTGGAATATATACAAGCTGGACGTTGTTGTAATTCCGACAAACCGTCCGGTAATTAGAAACGATTGCGAGGACCTGGTGTATAAGACCAAGAGGGAAAAATACAATGCTGTTATTGATGAGATTTCTCAGATGTACAAGAAGGGACGCCCGGTTCTGGTCGGTACAACCTCGGTTGAAATATCTGAATTGCTCAGCAGGATGCTGAAGATGAAAGGGCTGAAGCATAATGTTCTGAATGCAAAACTGCATCAGCGTGAAGCAGAAATTGTCGCTGAAGCGGGGAAACCTGGTACAATTACAATAGCAACAAACATGGCCGGTAGGGGAACCGACATTAAGCTCGCGCCTGAGGTTCGTGAAGCCGGAGGGCTTGCAATTATAGGTACAGAGCGTCACGAATCACGTCGGGTCGACCGCCAGTTGAGGGGCCGCTCGGGTCGTCAGGGTGATCCGGGTTCTTCACAGTTCTTTGTCTCACTTGAAGATGAGCTTATGAGATTATTCGGCTCGGAAAGAATAGCAGGTATTATGGACAAGCTTGGATTGAAGGATGGTGAGATGATCCAGCATCCGATGATAACAAAATCAATTGAGCGCGCACAGAAAAAGGTTGAAGAAAACAACTTCGGAATCAGAAAGAGACTCCTGGAGTATGATGACGTAATGAATTCACAGAGGGAAGTGATTTATAAGAAGAGAAGGCACGCACTTCTTGGTGAAAGGCTCTCTCTTGATGTTGCCAATATGATGTATGATGTCACTGAAAGCCTCGTCGACACCTATCATAAAGACGGTGATTTTGAGAATTTTGATATGGACCTGATACGCACATTTTCAATGGATTCTCCTGTACCAAGGCAGGAATATCTGAAGAATATTTCCACCCAGGTTATAGATGCTGTGTATGCAAAGGTACTGGACACTTACAAGAGAAAAATCGAGACAATCTCCCAGCAGGCATATCCTGTTCTGAAGGATGTGTATGAAAGGATGTCTCATGTTTATGAGAATGTTGTTGTTCCGATCTCTGACGGAGTGCGGGTATTTCAGGTTGTTACCAACCTTAAAGCTACGGCAGAATCAGAAGGCAGGGAACTTGCAAAGTCATATGAAAAGACAGTGGTTCTTGCCACAATTGATGAAGTATGGAAAGAGCACCTTCGTGAGATGGATGAATTGAAGCAGTCGGTTCAGAACGCAACCTATGAACAAAAGGATCCACTGCTTATTTATAAGTTTGAATCGTTCGAACTATTTAAGGCTGTGGTCACCAAGGTCAATAAGGATGTTGTCAGCACATTGATGAAGGGTCACATTCCGTCGCAGGATCCTGACCAGGTGCAGGAAGCACAAAGGAGGCGGCAGGTTGACATGAGTAAATACCGGGCTTCAAAAAGCGACTTTTCGCAATACAGCAGTACGGGAGGCGGCAGTCCTGATAAAAATCAGAAAGTGGAACCCGTCAGGGTTGAAAAGAAAGTAGGAAGAAATGATCCATGCCCGTGCGGAAGCGGGAAGAAATATAAAAACTGCCACGGGATGCAACAATCTTCGGCCCCTGTCGGTCCTCAAGCTGGAAGGTGATCAGTCTTTGGTAACCTCTTCAATGGCCTTTTGGATTCTTGTCATCGTTGGCCTGCTGACAGGGACCAGAGGTAATCTCAGGTAATTCTGGCAGATATTCATTATGCTCAGCATCGCTTTTATACCTGCCGGATTGCCTTCAGTAAACAACAACTCAATCATTTCGAGATATCGGAACTGGGTCTCCCTGGCTGATTTAAAGTTATTCTTGAGGGCATGATTAACAAGCTCCGAACAGGCAGCAGGAAATGCATTACCAAGCACCGAGATCACACCAATGCCGCCAGCTGCTATGACAGGGAGAGTAAGCATGTCATCCCCCGAAATAACAACGAAATTCTCAGGTTTACCTTTGATTATTTTCATAATCTGGGTTAGGTCACCTGAAGCCTCCTTGACACCTGTGATGTTCTCACAATTATGTGCCAGTTCAAGACAGGTTTCTGCCGAAATGTTACAGCCCGTTCTGCCCGGAACATTGTACATTATGACTGGTACAGGACTCCATGTTGCTATGGTTTTAAAATGCTGAAAGATCCCGCGCTGAGAAGGTTTATTATAGTAAGGAGCTACCGACAGTATGCCATCGATTCCGGCGAGATCAGTCTGCCTGATAGTATTTACAACCTCCTGAGTATTATTGCCACCGATACCTAGAATGAGAGGTAGCCTGCCATCGTTTGTTTCCAGGACATAAGAAATGACAGCCCGTTTTTCATCCTTTGTCAGTGTTACAGATTCACCTGTTGTCCCCAGGACAACAATATAGTTGATCCCCCCTTTGATAACATAGTTAATAACACGTCCCAAAGCTGAAAAATCAATGCTGGAATCATTTTTGAATGGTGTTACAATTGCAACACCTGTTCCTTTGAATCTTTTCATCATCTGATAATTAGACTGCTTTTTTTGCTGTTTCGGAGTTTATCATATCAAGGTAGTAAAGTACCTGCTCAAGATAATTTTCTAAATTGACAGGACTTTTCATGGATATCATCAGGTCGAAAGGAGAAGCTAAAGGTTGTGAATCGGCCAGGCCCACTTTTAAACCCGCCTGGGAAAGAGAAGTGACATAAAAAAGAGGAAAATGTTTCTTGAAATTAATGTCAATCAATACATCAAATTTTGTTTTTATAAATGCATCAGTGTCCGGATGAACAGGGCAGTAAAAAAAGTTTATTTCCTTCTTTTTAACACATGTAAGGAACCTTATTGCAGTATATTTATCTGGAAGATCCCTCCCGGGAAAATATCCGAAAATTTTTACCTCCTTATTCTGTTCGGCCATTTTTTGATAAAATCTGGATAATATAATGAAATCCTCAGTTTTTGAGGCATCCCATACAATGCCAATGCTTTTGATATTGTAGAAGTTGATAAAATATGGTTTCCGGGTGATCCTGGCCATCTTTCCTGACAGCTTTGATCTTCCTGCCCTGACCCGTAGACTCCTCAATAATTCCATGGTGCAAACCTAACAGTTTTTTATAAATGTAAGCATTAAGTAACTACTTATCTTCGCCAATTAGCTTAAGAAATTCTTCTTCATTAAGGATTTTTATTCCGAGCTCCTCTGCTTTCTCTCTTTTTGACGGGCCCATGTTGTCGCCTGCAAGGATGAATGAGGTACTACCCGAAATTGATGAAGAGTTTTTACCACCGTTTTTTTCGATAAACCCTTTATATTCATCACGGGTATGACGACTAAAAACTCCCGAAATTACAATAGTCTTTCCGCTCAGCTTATTTTCGGGATTCTGACTCTTAGTTTCCCATGACATTTTTATTCCTGCTGTCTTCAGGCTACGGATAATCTCAATATTCTCAGGATCGCTGAAGTATGATATTATACTTGATGCAATTTTGGGCCCTATCTCACGCACTCCGGTTAGCATTTCCTGATCAGCAGCCATAAGTTCATCCAGTGACAAAAACCTTGATGCCAGGGTCTTTGCAACCGTTTCCCCGACATGTCGTATTCCGAGTGCAAATATCACCCTGGGATAAGAAGCATTTACTGATCCTTTTATGCTCTCAATAATCTTAGCTGCCGATTTTTCACCCATTCGTTCAAGGGGAACCAGTTGTTCAGTCTGAAGTTCGTAAAGATCAGCAACATTCTTTATCAGTCCCTTGCTGAACAGCAGATCGACCGTCTCTTCTCCGAGTCCTTCAATATCCATAGCCCTGCGGCTTATGAAATGTTCAATCCGCCCCTTTATCTGTGGCGGGCAATGCAGATAATTCGGACAAAAGTGGTTTGCCTCCCCTTCATTTTTAATCAGGAGCGTGCCACATTCCGGACATGTGTCAATAAATCCAATAGGTATGCTCTTTTCATTACGGGAAGAATGGTCGACTCCAACAATTTTTGGTATTATTTCGCCTCCCTTCTCGACATAAACCATATCATCGAGGTGAAGATCAAGCAGAAAGATCTGATCGGCGTTGTGGAGCGATGCCCTCTTAACGGTAGTTCCTGCAAGAAGGACAGGTTCGAGATTGGCTACAGGAGTCACAGTACCTGTTCTACCTACCTGATATGATATTGATAATAATTTAGTTAAGGCCTGTTCAGCTTTGTACTTATAAGCAATTGCCCATCTTGGTGATTTGGCTGTAAACCCGGCCTCTTTCTGCTGATCCAGGGAATTGACTTTAATGACCACACCGTCGGTGTTGTATGGCAGATTACTTCTTTTCTCTTCCCATAATTCGATAAATTTAATTACGTCCTCAATACTCCTGCATATTCTTATGCTATCGGCAACATTAAAACCCCAGTCTTTGGCCTCCATCAGGTTTTCATAATGAGTTTTATGAGGAAGCTCTTCGCCGAGAAGAAAATAAAAAATACAATCCAGGCTTCTTGATGCAACAACAGAAGCATCCAGAGTTTTAAGAGTGCCTGATGCTGCATTACGCGGATTGGCAAACAGATTCAGTCCCTCTTTATCTCTTTCCTCATTAAGACGGTTAAATACAGCTCTTGGCATAAGTATTTCGCCTCTGACAATAAATTCATCAGGGATTCCCGCTGTATTGATTTTTGATGGAATGCTTTTGATTGTCTTAACGTTGGCAGATACATCATCACCTTTTGTGCCATCACCCCTGGTGAGAGCTGTTGACATTCTTCCATTTATATATGTTATGCTTATTGAAGCTCCATCAAATTTAAGCTCACAAACATACTCGACGTGACCTGAAACATATTTGCTCAGCCGGCTGTCAAAATCACGCAGCTCTTCGTAATTGTAGGTATTTCCTAGCGAGAGCATCGGGTATCTATGCTGGTACTGTCTGAACTCCTTCGAAATATCACTGCCAACATGTTGTGTGGGAGACAATTGAACAATAAATTCCGGAAACTTCTTTTCGAGAGTCACCAGTTCATTGATAAGGAGATCGTATTCAAAATCTGAAATAACAGGCTGATTCAAAACATAATACATTCTGTTATGCTCCTCGATTTCCTTCCGTAGTTTCTCAATCCGTTCCTTTGCTTCAGCCTGGTTCATAGGTTTTTGATTTTTAATTCCAGACTCCGTCAACTGCCACTCCGCATTTATTGCATTTCCCGTTCACAAGAGTGTTGGCAGCTATCCTGTACCCCTCGCGAACGATAAGTGTGTTTCCGCAACCCGGGCATTTTGTATCTGAAATTTCATTTCCCGGAACATTGCCGGTGTATACATACAGAAGCCCTTCGTCATTGGCTATCTGCGCTGCCTGGTTTAGTGTATCAACCGGAGTGGGAGGGAGTTGTTCCAGCTTATAGGTAGGATAGAACCTGCTGAAATGAACAGGAACGTTTTTAAATCCGTTTTCAGCCAGCCATTTGCACATTTTTCTTATCTCATCGGTGTTGTCGGTCCATTTAGGTACGATCAGGTTAGTTATTTCAAGCCATACACCCATATCCCTGTAAGTTTTAAGCGAATCGAGAACCGGCTGTAATTTTCCTCCGGACAATTTCAGATAGGCGCTTTCACTGAATGCCTTCAGGTCAATATTGGCTGCATCGATTACTCCACAAAGCTTTTTTAATGGTTCAGGATAAATGTACCCGTTTGATTTGAAGATATTTTTGATCCCTGCTTTTTTTGCAAGCACCGCTGTGTCATATGCATATTCATAGAAAGTAACCGGCTCAGAGTAGGTGTATGCAATTGATTTACAATTCTTTGCAATGCACTCAGAAACAACTTTATCAGGCATCAGATCATAATTCCTCGTTTTATCCGGGCTTGTCTGCGATATCGTCCAGTTCTGGCAGTTAAGACAGACAAGGTTGCATCCGGCAGTTGCAATTGAATAAGCTCTTGATCCGGGGAGGAAATGATAAAGTGGTTTTTTTTCAATCGGATCGACATTTACTGAGCAGGGATTCCCGTAGGCAAGAGTATAAAGCTTTGATTTAATTACTTTACGGTTATTGCATTTGCTCAGCTCACCTTCTTTAAGTACGCATTCGTTAGGACATATTCTGCACATTATCCCCCTTGCAGTCTCTTCCTGGAACATGGCTTCTTTTTTGAAAACAGACTCTTCTTCACCCGTCAGATCCGAAATGATCCTGGTTCCTGGCAGGCAGAATACCCCTGCTGAAAGGGCAGCACATTCTTTAATAAACCTGCGTTTACTGATTTTACAACTATTCCTTTCCATATACCGAAAAAATGATATTCAAAGGTAAAAAAAACTAACGCTTTTTGGCTACTGACGTAAACAGAAAACCTGACAGAATCAGAACCGGAAGAATTAACAGTGACTTGCTTATTCCTAGAAGAGGAACAGCCAGCCCTGAAAATGCAATAAATCCCAGAGCTGATCCGGAAAGATCGGCACTGTAAACCCTTGAAGAACCAGAATTAATGATTTCAACTGAGGTCAGATCCCGGAAAAAGCTGCCGGTGATCACTGCTGGCAGGAATCCTGACAGGATCAATAATCCGGTAAGCATAAAATTTCCGTTAATGGATATTATTCTTTCAATAGAAAAGCCTGCAATTGCATAGAATAATATTAAAAGCAAAGCTTTTATTCCAGCAGGTTTCTTTCCAGGGAACTGGATTTTAATCCCTGAGCCAATCGCCAACCCTGCCATAAGTCCTGAAATTATTAAACCTGTTAACTGGTACATGTTCCCAATTGTAAGCTGAAGCAAGAGCAGAAGGATTATTTCATAGCCTGCAAGGGCAAATGCACTGAAATACATTATCGCATTTTCTGTTCTGAAATTCCTTAATGAAACTGCGAAGAGCAGCGTCAGGAGAATAATTGCAGGTATCTTCTCATTCAGGTTTTTGCTGAGGTTAAATGACTGATAATAGAAGCAGGCTATCGGTAACATTGATCTGTTGTGTTTTATGCTGTTGTCCATAAGGGAAATCACCTCCTCTGATTTTGAAGTTATCAGATCGTCTGAAAGATAATCGGGCCCAACATAGAAATTATTCAGATTCTTCTTGCTGACCATCTCGCAAACCGAGGTTGACAGATCTTTATCTGAAGCTATAAAATAAAGTTTAGTGCCGCTTATCGGCATCACATTCTTAAATACTGCCTTCAGGCTGTTGAATACAGAAGAAAACAATTTAACAGATTCCTGATTGAAATAGTTAGGATTGATTCCGGGAGAGCATGAAAAAACACCGTCATGATTCATCCTGTTCTTCACTGCCTTAAAGAATTCATAAGTATAGTACCTGTTAAGTAAAAGTGAAGAAGGAGGCGGCAGAAGCATTATCACCGCATCAAACTTTTCGTTTGTCTTCCTTATATAGGTGAAGGCGTCATCATTTTCAATACAAAATAATGGAGATACTTCTGAATTTGCCTGTTTCCCGATTCTGATCAGGGCAGGATCGCGCTCCACGTAAACTACTTTCCTGACATTGTATTTGCTTATCTCCTTCAGTCTTGATATAACAGGTCCTGAAATAAGAAGGATATTGTCAGTAGTTTCAGCCTGAAGCATTCCGTAGTGTATGTCTTCTTCACTTTCAACGGCATCATTATTATAGATCAGAAGCCTCTGATTGTAATAGGTGCTCATCTCATTGTGATATTCACCCCTGGTAATATTTCCATAGGGTGTATCCCTGGTTTCCGTAACTCTTATTCCCCTGAGCAAAAACTGCCGGAAAAAAATGTCGGGAGAGAAAATGATAATTAAAGCAGAAATAATCAGTACTGAAGTCTTAAAAACAAGCTTATGATTTTTCCTGTCAATATAGAAGGTAAGAACCGTGTATGAGATACCCAGAGTTATTATAAGCAGAAGGCTCTGATATGTATTTAATATTCCGGCACTTAGTAATGATATTAAAATTCCTGCAGCAATTCCTCCGGCAGTTTCAATTGAAAATGATTTTCCGGGAATAAAATTTCTGACTTTGCCGGCAGAGATCAGCTTTATAAAAGTGAATCCTGAAATAAGGCAAAACGGAAGAAGAACGAGGAGCGTAAAAACAATTCCGCCCAGGAAAGAGGGTGTCTCCCCTGGTTTCAGAAAAAGTCTTGACAAGAACAGCATCAGGATAATTGAAAGGAATGGACCTGTTGAAAAGAGCAGGTTGATTTTCCTGATATCTGTTAATGATGATCCGGGTGCTAAACCTGCTCCTGCAGCTGAACCTATAAGCCATGAACAAAGGAAGGCACCTGCAATCAGTTCATACCCCCCTGTGATGTTCATCATCTCCCGTAATAGCAGTAGCTGGACCGACGAACTAACAAATCCAATAATAAACAGATTTACAGCAATATCCTGACCTGTTTCTAATATGTCGGAGCTTACGGAAGAGATTATTGTTTCCTGTTTAACTGATGTTTTTGTGAAATAGGATAAGTGCCGGAAGAAATGAAGAAAACCTGTAACAGCCATTCCGATTCCCATCTCCACATGCCATTTAAGGATTGTTTTAATGACCGGGATATCCCATTTGTAATTTATCTGAAGAGCAAGGAAAATACCTGCAAGAGCTGTCAGAATGAAGGCAGCTGCAAGGATGAGGTTCCAGAATTTTCTGTGAAATTGTAAGGAATATAAATTGATACGGCAGAAGAAGTAACTGATGGAATATAGGACAATTGTTGTTAATCCTATGCCGATAACATTATACATAGTTACTTTTTCGTTTCTTCAAGTACTATCCCTTCATAGATGTAAATATCAGCATCTTTCCAGCCATCCCAGCCAATTCCGGCCTTGTCGCGTGAAGTATATCCCAGAAATTCTTCCACGCTCCAGTGATTCTCTATTGCCACCTGGGGCAGCATTGTGCCTGACCGGAAATCTTTCTTAATATAAATGCCATGCCTTCCCAGAACTATCTCTTTGATATTGCTGATCTTTTTCATTGGCCCGAGTACAGTTATCTCGATGTCAGTTATCGGTAGTTCTTCCTTCGTAAGAGGAGAGAACCTTGGATCATCAAAGGCGGAAGACTCTGAGGATTCAAGAACAACCTGATAAAGAGGTTCAGAAGAGATAAACCTGCCTATGCAACCCCTTAGAGAACCATGGATCTTTAAGGTTACAAAAGCTCCCAGCGGTGTTTTAAAAACTTCAGGCAGGGTCTCTTTATTGACTGAGATTCTCTTCTTGTCGTATAACAATGATTTAATATTATCACGGGCCAGAGAGATTAATTTTTCTTTTTCCTTATAGGTGAAAGTTATTTCATCCGCAAGGTTCTTTGAGGTTTGATTCCCGGGATTCTTTTCAAACAGGGCAATTGCATTGTACCCGACCACCTCGTCCTTGTTACCGTAGCGGGAATCTCCGGAGTTGCTGTAATCGATCTTTTTAAATTCAAGGTTGCTGTTACCTTCAGCCAGGTAAAGAAGAAGAAGCCCAGATGTCCATCCACACATGCTGGTTGATAATCCGGGATCATCTACATATGAGTTCTTCTTTAAAATGTCCAGAAATTTTTTCGGATCACCTGAGACTATTGCACTTGCTGTAGCATTATCAACATCATTTGCCGTCTTATATGACGGGTAGTGCGAAAAATCACTGCTTATGACAAAAAGATTCTCAGGAGTGAACCATGGTTTAAGGATTTCGGCGATTTTCTTTATGTTACCTGTGTTGTTTGTTCCAATTATTATCGGAATGACAGGCGGGATATTTTTAAAATAATACTGTATAAAAGGCATCTGTACCTCAAGGCTGTGTTCCTGCAAGTGGGCATTAACCGGATAATTGAATAGCTTTTCAGCTTTAAGTGTGTTGGCAATTTCCTTGTTTACAGTCACATTCCCCAGGGGAGTCACATAATCCCCCGTATTGTAGACCGAAGCTCCTTCAAATGCCATAACATGACTTGATCCGATGATAAATATATTTTTGTAGATGGTATTCCTGTCGATTGCAGAAAAAGCTGAAGCAGCAACCTTTCCTGAATAGACATAGCCGGCATGGGGACTGATTATTGCTCTCACTTTAGAGTGAGGTGTGGTCTTTACACAAGTCTCAAAGAGCTGAGTCAGGTCATTTGTTAATGTCTCCTTATCTGCTGAATAAAATCTGCCTGCAGCAACAGGTTGCCTGTCAGATGACCTGGATTGGGAAAATGTCTCCATAGCGATAAAAATTATTAGCAATACAAAACATACCCTGCGCATGACGTAATGCAATTAATTTACCGTAATAAAGTTAGAGAAAAAAAACAAGAAAAACAGTAAAGGAGGGAGGATAATTAAAGAGCAGAGTCTAAATAAAGATCATGGATTCTTTCAGGACCTTTCCGCTTTCGTCGGTTCCATAGATCTTCAGTCCAATACTTACGGCCGCACTGCCAACTACATCAATTATAGGACTGAGATCATCTTTTATATCATCAATATCGTCGAAATCCTCAATTGGGAAATATATATGAAGGAAGAGTACACACTCAGGTTTGCTTATACCTGCAAGAGCTTTAACAATTTTTGCCAGCCATATTGAAGACGCAGTGTTGAAATATTCAAGATTTAATCGTAAATTTGTTGTTTGCTTTGGATTTTTCACATATTCATTTATCCAGTCAAGAATAGGTTCGAAAATCCTTGGAGCATTGATCGGAATTGATTTCCCCGAAAGTATCAGTTCTCCGCTCATAAAGTTAAGGTCAATGAGCGGGGTTTTATCAGTTTGTTCAATGAACATGTTTTTTAGCTCCTTCATAGCAGGCTCAGTTTTTTATTCCTTCTTCTAATTACTAATTGACATACTCAAAAGTATAACTTCTTTTTATTTGTTACAGAAATTTTCATCAAAAAGAAATGATCAGTTGTCAAATAAAACTGTTCGTTGATATAAAATCCTGCAATCAGACCTGAAAAACGACACTCATCACATCCCGTATTGACGGGTTATACGTCAATGTCATTAAAATGTTATATTTGCAGGCGTAAATTTTTAAACTGTAATGGAGATTATTTTAAAGGATAAAATAATAGAAGCTGTTAAAGTCCTTTATAATAGCGAGGTGCCTGGAGATCTTATCCAGTTGCAGGAGACCAGGAAAGAGTTCAAGGGCGATTTCACACTTGTAGTATTTCAACTGCTCCGCTTCTCAAAAAACACACCTGAAAAGACTGGAGAAAACATAGGTAATTACCTTCTTGAATCGTTCCCTTTGGTATCGGGATTCAATGTTGTAAAAGGTTTCCTAAACATTGAAATCTCTGACAAATGGTGGATCGAGTACTTTGCTGATATGTCATCCGGCAAGAATCTTTTTGCGAACTGCCAGACAAAAAATCCGGAAGTGATTCTCGTGGAATACTCTTCTCCCAACACCAATAAACCTTTGCATCTCGGACACATCCGTAATAATCTGCTGGGATATTCTCTCTACAGGATCCTTTCTTCCTGCGGACACAAGGTAATAAAGACTAATATTGTTAACGACAGAGGTATTCATATATGCAAATCGATGCTCGCATGGCAGAAATATGCAAACGGTGCGACACCTGAGTCAACCGGCATGAAGGGAGATCATCTTGTCGGCAAATACTATGTAAGATTCGAGCAGGAATGCAAGAGTCAGATCGAAGCGCTTGTCAGGAATGGTATGAGCGAGCCTGAAGCAAGAAATTCAGCACCGCTCATGGAGGAAGCCAGAGAAATGCTACTGAAATGGGAAAAGGGCGACAGTGAAGTGGTTGGCCTCTGGAAAACAATGAACTCATGGGTATATGCGGGATTTGATGAGACATATAAAATGCTCGGCGTTGATTTTGATAAGATCTATTACGAGTCAGAGACATATATAAAAGGTAAGGAGATTGTCATGGAGGGTCTGAAAGAAAACATCCTTTACATGCACGATGACAACTCTATATGGGTCGATCTTACTTCGCAGGGACTCGACCATAAGCTTCTTCAGAGGTCTGATGGTACGGCGGTCTATATGACACAGGATCTTGGAACCGCGGTTGCAAGACAAAATGATTTCCATTTCAACAAGACTCTGTATGTGGTTGGAAATGAGCAAAATTATCATTTCCAGGTTCTCAGGGCACTAATGAAAAAAATGGGTTATGTATGGGCCGACGGACTTATTCATTTTTCATATGGCATGGTTGAACTTCCTGAAGGCAAAATGAAATCGCGTGAAGGAACCGTGGTCGATGCAGATGACCTTATAAAGGAAATGAAGGAGACGGCAAAAACTGTTTCACTCGAACTTGGAAAACTTATAGATTTCTCGGAGGAGGAAAAAGAAGAAATATTCAGAAAAATAGGACTCGGTGCTCTTAAGTATTTTATCCTGAAGGTCGATCCACATAAAAACATGACTTTTAATCCTGCAGAATCCATCGATTTCAATGGGAATACAGGCCCCCTCATCCAGTATACCTATGCAAGGATTAAGTCGGTTTTCAGAAAGGCCGGACAGATGGGATTAATACCTGACCAGGGTGCTTTAGTGACAGTAAAACCCGGGGTTAAAGAGATAGAACTCATAAAACTGCTCAGAAAATTCTCTGATACGGTTTCAGAGGCTGCAGCAAATTTTTCTCCTGCCCTGATTGCCAATTACTGCTATGACCTTTCAAAGGAATACAATCAGTTTTATCACGACTTCTCAATTCTTGGAGAAGAGGAAAGTTCCCTGAGGAATTTCCGCCTCTTCCTGTCAAAGGCTACCAGCGAGGTATTATATTCAGGGATGTGGCTTCTCGGAATTGAAATGCCTGAAAGAATGTAATTAATCTTAATCTGTTCCTTATAAATATATGTTTGAAACTCTTAGTGACCGGCTGGAAAAATCCTTTAAGATCCTTAAAGGACAGGGGAGAATATCCGAAATTAATATTGCTGAAACACTTAAGGAAGTAAGAAGAGCCCTGCTTGATGCCGATGTGAACTTTAAAATCGCCAAGCAGTTTACCGATACAGTCAAGACCAAGGCTCTCGGACAGGAAGTGTTGAAGTCGGTGAATCCCTCGCAAATGATGATCAAAATAGTTCATGATGAACTGGTTGATCTAATGGGAGGGGATAAGACCGATATAAATATTAAGATAAACCCCTCTGTAATTCTGATAGCCGGTCTGCAGGGGTCTGGAAAAACAACATTTAGCGGGAAGCTGGCAAAATGGGTAAAGAGTAAAAAAGGTAAAAATCCCATTCTTGTTGCAGGGGATATATACAGGCCTGCTGCTATTGAACAGCTTAAAGTTATAGGGTCCCAGATTGAGGTACCTGTTTATACTGAAGAGGGTAACAGGAATCCGGTTCAGATCGTAAAGAACTCTGTTAAAGAGGCGAAACTGAAAAACTACGATGTAGTCATAATTGATACAGCAGGACGCCTCGCGGTCGATGAGGAGATGATGAACGAGATAGCTGCAATAAAGGATGCAGTAAATCCGCATGAGATCCTTTTTGTAGTGGATTCCATGACAGGTCAGGATGCCGTAAATACAGCCAAAGAATTTAACGACAAGCTTAATTTTGATGGAGTTGTCCTGACAAAGCTTGATGGTGATACACGTGGCGGAGCTGCCTTATCGATAAAATCTGTTGTAAACAAGCCTATAAAGTTTGTCAGTGCCGGTGAGAAAATGGATGCTATCGATATCTTTTATCCCTCACGTATGGCCGACAGGATACTTGGAATGGGAGATATCGTTTCCCTCGTAGAGAAGGCTCAGGAACAATTTGATTCTGAAGAAGCAAGAAAGCTTCAAAAGAAAATCGCCAGGGACCAGTTTGATTTCAATGATTTCATATCCCAAATCCAGCAGATCAAGAAAATGGGAAATGTTAAGGACCTCGTGTCGATGATCCCGGGTGTTGGCAAAGCAGTCAAGGACCTTGATATAGATGATGACGCCTTTAAAGGGATTGAAGCCATAATCAAAAGCATGACACCTGAAGAGAGAACAAATCCTGTGGTGCTTAACGGAAGTCGTCGTAAAAGGATAGCTATAGGTAGCGGTACTTCAGTGCAGGAGGTTAACAAACTTCTGAAGCAGTTTGACGAAACCCGGCGGATGATGAAGATGATGACAAAAAATAAGAATGCCGCCAGAATGATGGGCAGAAAATAACTGTGAATATGTATAATCTTATTGACGGGAAAAAAATAGCATCCCTGATAAAGCTTGAAATAGCCGAAGAGGTTGCCAGACGGGCAAAATCAGGCAGAAAGATACCTCATCTTGCTGCAATACTTGTTGGCAGCAACGGTTCAAGCGAAACCTATGTCAATAGTAAGGTAAAGGACTGTGCAGAGGTTGGATTTAAATCAACCCTCATAAGATTAGAGGAGGAGATATCTGAAGCAGAGCTTATTAACAGGATCAACAACCTGAATGAAGATCCGGATATCGATGGTTTTATTGTTCAGCTACCGCTTCCTGTTCATATTATGGAGAATAAGATTATTGAAGCCATTGATCCGGAAAAAGATGCAGATGGCTTTCATCCGGTCAACATAGGCAGGATGGTAATCGGTCTTCCCGGATACATGCCAGCTACACCGTACGGAATTGTTGAGCTTTTACATCGTTATAAAATAGAGACATCCGGAAAGGAATGCGTAATTATCGGACGCAGCAACATTGTTGGCCGGCCGCTCAGCATTCTCCTGTCGCAGAAAGGAATGGATGCCACAGTTACAGTGGTTCACAGCAAAACAATAAATATCACTGCCCATTTAAAGAAAGCTGATATAATTGTCGCAGCATTGGGCTCCCCTGGTTTTTTAAAAGCTGATATGGTCAAACCCGGGGCAGTTGTGATTGATGTTGGCACAACCCGCCTGCTGTCATCTGAATCAAAATCGGGGTGGAAGCTTGCAGGTGATGTGGATTTTGAGAATGTTGCCCCTTTATGTTCGTACATTACACCTGTACCTGGCGGCGTTGGCCCAATGACAAGAGTTGCCCTTCTAAGGAACACTCTTATGGCTGTACGGAAGAAATAAGAAATGTTGAAGGCTGCAGGCAACAGGCTTCAGGCTTCGGGCCAAAAATAAACCATAAACAAGCGACTTAAGTTATTTTGGAATATCAATCCCGGTAAAGTAGAGATCAAATCCCCCTTTTCCTCCGGGTCTGTTCGATGAGAACATCAAAAAGGTATTTGTGAATTCTTCATCACCACCCATTACCGGACGGTATTCATCTGATGCAGTGTTTATCTCAGGTCCGAAATTGACGGGGGTTCCCCATTTGCCATTGCTGAATTTTGAGTAATAAAGGTCAAATCCTCCGAGACCTCCGGGGCGGTTTGAAGCGAAAACCATTACCTTCCTGAATATAAACGGGCACTTGTCGTCACCAGTACTGTTAAGGATATCAACTTTTGAAGAAGCTGAATAAGGAAGATTCAGCCATGTATCCATAAAAGTTTCTGCCGGTTTTTTATGCAGGCAGATGTCAAAGTTGCCGTCAGCATCTGATGAAAAATAAGCTGAATCCTGATTGGTGTCAAAGCAGATGTATGCATCATTTGAGCCTGAATTGAGCAGGGTTACTGGATATGGGCCTGAAACTTCAGGCACTGAAGTGCCAAAATATGGAAGATTCCTGGTGTAGTAAAAATCAAGATTGCCGTTAATGACGGAGGATAAAATAAGATATTCATAGCCATCAAGAGGACTATAAAGACGATAGGGGCCAAAGTCATTTCCGGCTGTGTTTACTTTTGTGACGAGCCTGGTCAGGAAAGGATTGTTTGCAATTTCTCCGTTCAGAGAGAAATCCCCAGTTTCCTGGTCGAATATGTACGAGAAAGTCCCGTAAACTAGGTCAAACTGGCCTCCGCTGCTGCCCCTGTTGCTTGAAAATACAAGCGGATTGGAGGCTGACAGGACATGAATATCCAGATTGTAATCGTCATATGCAGAATTAATGTCTGACAGATTTATAATGGAATCAGGGAAAGTCCCTTTGGGAAATTTAATCGGATTCTCCGTCTTTTTACATGACATAGACATGAAAATCAGAAATGCTGTTAAACCTGCTGAAGAAAAATATGTTAGGAGCTTTTTCATTTTCATAGATGAAGTAGCTGATGCAATTATTAAACGTGTGCGAAATAAGAAAATTATGACTAAAAATAATATAAAATGAAAAACCGGGTTTATGCCCGGTTCTTCGAAGGTAGAATTTAGGTTAATTCTAGGGTAAATTAGGTATATAAGGTTTTGAGTTTTGTTTCTAAATCAATAGATGGAAAAAATGGTCCTCAGGTTGCGTTCAAAAACAAAAAAATAATAAAATACCTCATTATTATTCATATTACCTTGTATCTCAGATGTTTAAAAAATATTTAAAATGTTCATAATATAATAATCATTGAAAATGGATTATTTAAAATGTTATTATTTTTGTACTCAAGAATTTACGGGGATGGAAGACGACAAGTTCAGTTTTTTTTACGAGGAAGAGTTGAAAAATGCCGTCCAGAAATTTGAACGGATGAAGAAGAATAATGAGAATTATTTCTTTGATGTTATTGAATTTGAATCGATTATTGATTATTACATTGAGAGCAATAATTCGATAAAAGCATTTGAAGCTGCCACTCTTGCATCTGAACAACACCCTAATTCTGTGTCAATCCAGCTTAGAAAAGCCAGGGTTTTGCTTGATAAGGGACGCGCGGTTGAAGCTCTCAGAATATTAAAGAAGCTCGAAAATATTGAGCCCGGAAATCACGAGGTTTATGTTGCCAAGGGTACTGCCCTCGGAATTCTTGGCGATATCCAGGGTGCAAAGAAAATGTTTGACTTTGCTCTTACCCTTGATTCTGATGATATCGGGAATATCCTGTTCTCAATCACTTCAGTGCTTCAGAACCTCAATTACTATGAATACCTGATCCCATATCTGAAAAAGCTAATAAGCCTTGAACCAGATTTTTTTGCTCATCTCTACGATCTGGCCTATGCGTATGAGAAGACCGAGGATTTTGAAAACAGCATCTCGTTTTACCTCAAATATCTTGAAGTTGAACCATTCTCTGACAGCGCATGGTATAATCTCGGAATTATTTTCAATAAGCAGGAGAAATATGAAAAAGCTCTGGAAGCTTATGATTATGCCCTTGCCATAAATTCCCAGAATACATTTGCCATATTTAATAAAGGTAATATCCTCTGCAACCTCGACAAGTATAATGATGCCATTCCGGTATATCATGAATATCTTGAAAATGAGCCTGATAGTTTTGAGGCAATGACTTACCTGGCAGAATGCTATGAAAAAACCAATGATCTGGTTCTTGCAAAGAAATATTATCATGAAGCTATTGACCTTGCACCTGAGTACGCTGATCCATGGTTCGGACTCGGTATAATCGCCCTTGAATCGGGAAGTCCTGATGACAGTCTCATTTTCCTGCGGAAAGCTGTCAGGCTCGATGACGAAAATCCTGAAATATGGTATATGCTGGGGAAAGCGCACTATGCCAGGAACGAGAAGAAGGATACACTCCGGTGCTTCAGGGAGGCTTTAAAGCTTGATGCATATTACAATGAAGTCTGGACCGATCTTGGAAGGATGATCCTTTACGATGGATTTGTCCCGAAGGCTTTGCCATATTTTGAGAAAGCCTATAAAATTATAGGAGATGTTCCCGGTATAAACTACATTCTCGCTTCATATTATATGCACTGCGGTTCTATGGAAAAAGCGCACAGGCATTTATCACTTGCCCTTGATGTTGATAAGGAGTTCTTCAGGGATTTTCATGATATTTTTCCGGTTCACCTTTTTAGCCGCAAGATCAAGAAGCTCCTTGAAAACTATAATCTTCACTGATCATATTATACTTCTCACCTCATACCTCATACCATTTGTCTATGAAAAATATACTTCCATACCTGCCTGAACGTCCGTCCAAACCAAGAAATTACGGCCTTACGATGGTGATGGATAAAGGTCTCAGCATAAGGGAAGCTGAAGATTTTATGTCGGTTGGCAGCGAATATACCGACTACGTGAAGTTAGGATTTGGTACATCGCTGATCACTCCGGGTTTTGAGCAAAAACTGAAGGTTTATAAAAAAGCCGGATGCATCCCTTATTTCGGGGGCACTCTTTTTGAAGCTTTTATTATAAGGGATATGTTCACCCAGTATGTTGAATTCCTTGATAAACACGAAATTAACCTCGTTGAAGTCTCTGATGGATCGTATGAAATTGATCGCAAAAAGAAGCTTGAATATATAAGTATACTTGCAAAGAGGGGAACTGTTATTTCAGAAGTCGGATCCAAAAAAAAGGACATCATCTATTCTCCTGATGAATGGGTCGATATGATGAAATCGGAGCTGAATGCAGGCTCTATTAAGGTTATTGCTGAAGCCCGTGAATCAGGAACAATAGGAATCTATAATGACGATGGTTCTGTAAATATTCCCCTTATCAAAGAGATCTCAGAACATGTCAAGCTTGAGAATGTTATCTGGGAAGCTCCCCTTAAATCACAGCAAGTCTGGTTCATTAAGCATTTTGGTGCAAATGTAAATCTTGGGAATATAGCTCCGAATGAGATAATTCCTCTTGAATCACTGCGTCAGGGGCTAAGGGGAGATACTTTCTTCCAGTTCCTGCCCGATAACCTAAAAGGGTAAATTGCAGGCAGCCATGAGAAAATTCGGACTCATTGGTTACCCATTAGGGCACTCTTTCTCAAAGAAATACTTTACTGAAAAATTTTCAAGGGAACATATTAAGGGTTGTTTGTATGAAAATTATCCCCTGACAAACATCAGTCAAATAACTGATTTGATCAGGGATAATGAACTTGAAGGGTTTAATGTGACCATACCTTATAAGGCGTCTGTTATCAAATTCCTCGATAAGATAGATCCTGAAGCCGAGGCGATCGGAGCAGTAAACGTTATCAAGATTAGAAGAACAACAGGTAAAACTGAACTAAGAGGCTATAACAGCGATATAGCAGGAATAATGGATACTTTAATTCCAGTCCTGAGCCCTGAAATAAAGAATGCCCTTGTACTGGGAACCGGGGGCAGTTCAAAAGCAGTATGCTATGTCCTTAACAAATTAAATGTACACTATACACTTATTTCAAGAGAGAAGAAATCATTCTGCCTGACGTATTCTGATATTAATTCAGAGATTCTGGGGAAGACCCGGCTGATAATTAACACAACACCTCTGGGAATGTACCCTGAGATAGAAAGCAAACCTGATCTGAATTACGATTTGCTCGGAAGCAGGCATATTCTTTTCGATCTTGTCTATAATCCGGAAATAACAGAATTTCTGAAAATGGGAAAGGAGAGGGGATGTACCGTACTATCCGGCATAAAAATGCTTCATTCCCAGGCTGAAAAATCGTGGGGAATATGGAATAATGATATTTTGTGACGTTGATCCCGGTTATTAAAGCCGGGCATTTGATTTTTCGGTGGCCATAACCATCTTGATATTCAGCCTTACACCAACCTCAAGAACATCTACCAGGTCCTGGATATTTAAACTTTTGGCAAATCTCAGAACGACAGTCGGATTCTCAATACCTCTGACATGTTCCTGAAGCTTCTGCTCGAGTTCGGATAACAGCACTTCCTTCTGGTCAATAAAATATTTTCTGTCGGCCGTAACCGTAAGGTTCACCTGCTGTTTATCGATTTCCTGTGCACTTTTCGACTTTGGCAAAAGAACTTTGATCACATTTGGATTGGCCAATGTGGAAACGATCAGGAAGAACAGTAGTAGAAAAAACATAATATCATTTAAGGATGAGGTACTTACCTCAGGCTTAAATTGTTTTCTTCTCCTGATATTCATTTTATATGACCTTTAAAAATTGAATTAGAGACTCCTGAAGCTTAATTATGTACCTGTCAATCCTCATTTGAATATAGTGATATGCTGCATAGGCTAAAACCCCGACTATCAGTCCTGCTCCGCTGCAGATCATTTTCTGGTAGAGTCCGCCTGAAATTATTCCGATACTTATGTTATCTGCAAGAGAGATATTATAGAAAATCTTAATAACCCCGGCAATTGTACCGATAAACCCGAGCATTGGAGCGACACTGGAAATAATACCGAGATAACCGGTATTCTTTTCCATCTTGGTTATTTCCAGATTAGTAGTGGTTTCAATGTTTCTTTCAACCTCTCCCAGAGGTTTCCCCAGCTTTTCAATGCCGCTTTCAAGAATTCTTCCGATAGCAGCCTGATTGTTCCTTGCGTGAATAAGAGCATTCTTGGAATTTCCGTTCTGCAGTTCATTTGTAATGGCTGCAACAAGCCCCTTCTGGATGGAAGCTGTCCTCCTGATATAGACGATCCTTTCAATGAATATGTAAAAACTGATAATTGACAAAAGAACAATAGGAATCATGATGATTCCGCCTTTCATTAGCAGATCGAGGATGGTTGTTGCCTGGTCAGAAGATGATATAGCGGCCACAGGCTCTGAAAGTGCAGAGATCAGTATCATATGCATATATTTTATAAATGTTTATCTTTTTGATTTCTATTACAAACGATTAAAAGATTCAAATATTTCTTTTCAGACAAATATCTCTTCAGGATACTCAATTGCGGTCAGGAACAATCCTTTGGCAGGGGCCGACATACCCGCAGATGAACGGTTTTTCGATACAATTATTCTTTCAAAATCATCCTGAACGATCTTACCTCTGCCTGCCTGGATCATGGTGCCAACAATTGCCCGTACCATGTTCCTCAGAAACCTGTCGGCCCTGATCGTAAAAACCAGCATGTTTCCGGAGATCTCCCATCCTGCATGATATATTTTGCAGAGATTGGTCTTATTATCGGAATGTAGTCTGCTGAAGCTTGTAAAATCCGAATGGTTCAAAAGTATTTTTGAGGCCCTGTTCATCGCTTCAACATCCAGATTCCCGTGAATGAACCAGCTTAAATCATCGTTGAAAGGATCTTTTGCGTGTGAAACATAATACTTGTAAGTTCTTGAAATGGCACTGAATCTGGCATTTGCATCCGGTAGGACCTTTCTGATGTCTGTAACTGATATATCATAGGGAAGGAACCTGTTAAGCCTGAAGATGAGATTCTTTCTTTTTGCCAGATCCGGATTCAAATTGTCAAAATGAGCGCAGAAATAATGAGCATGCACTCCTGCATCGGTCCTGCCCGCACCTGTTGTTGAAATTTTTTCACCAAGAATAACTGTGATAGCCTCATCAAGTATCATCTGGATAGTTATAGCTTTTGGCTGTACCTGCCAGCCATGATATGAAGTGCCTTTGAATGAAATAAATATAAAGTACCTGGTCAATACCAAATAAATTTCTGCAAATATAGGCATTCAGTCATATAATTCAGATTTCCTGTGATTTTTATAAATTCGCATGGCCGCTATAGGAAAATCGATCTTTAAATGTAATTTTACTACCACCTAAAAATGATCTTATAATTTATTTAACCTAAAACTTACATTATGACAGAACAGAAAAATACACAAACCGCAGGTATGATGTTTATGGGAATGATATTCTTCCTGTTTGGGTTCGTTACGACTTTTAACATTACGCTGGCAGATAAGTTCAAATCAGTCTTCGAGCTGTCGAACTTTCAAGCCCAGCTTGTAAATGGTGCTTTTTTCTTTACCTACTTCGTGCTTTCTTTTGCAGCAGGTGGTATTATTAAAAAAATCGGTTACAAGGGAGGGGTCATTCTTGGCCTTCTGCTGGTGGCTGTGGGGAGCTTTCTGTTTTTTCCTGCTGCCAAGGCAATATCGTTTCCATTCTTCCTGTTTGCCATTTTCATTATGGCAGGTGGTGTTGTTTTCCTGCAGGTAGCCGCAAACCCATACGTTACTGCACTGGGTCCATCAGAGACTGCTTCAGGCAGATTAAACCTTACACAGGCTCTTAACTCAATAGCAACCTATCTTGCACCTATACTTGCTGGCCTGTTTGTTTTTAAGACTGCTGCAAATGCTGCCCTGAACGCTGCTGAATCAATACCAACTGCTCCATTTTTAATAATAGCTATAGTTGTTATTATTATTGCTATTGCAATTTATTTACTGAAACTTCCTGAAATTTCCACACAGGGTGTTGAAAGAAAAAGCGTATGGAAACATCCTCATGTTGTTCTGGGTGCTGTCGGTATTTTCTGTTATGTCGGTGCTGAAGTTGGTTCTGCTGCAATGCTGCAGAGATACTTCCAGGAAGCTTTGCAGATGGCCCGGAATGATGCAGCAATGATGATAGCCCTTTATTGGGGCGGTGCAATGGTCGGCAGATTTTATGGATCATTCATGCTTTCAAATGTTGAAAAATCAAAGAAATACCTTTATACTGTTCTTGTTTTATTACTGGCATTATTTGTTGGCTGGTTTGTGCGCAAGGAAATAACGGACGGTCTCATTTTCGCAGGAATTGCACTTGTAAACTATCTGGCTATGCAGCTTGGCAAAGGTAATGCAAGCAGGTCTCTGGCCGTTTTTGGCATAATTGCCGCTTTGCTTCTGGTAATTGTTATGTCAGTCAGCGGACCGGTGATATTGTGGGTGGGATTATCTATTGGCTTCTTTAACTCCATAATGTTCCCAAATATTTTTGCACTTGGAGTTGAAGGACTTGATAAGGGTGAACTCAGTATGGCCTCGGGCCTTATAAATACTATGATCGTCGGCGGAGCTGTAGTACCCGTTCTTATGGGACTTATTGCAGACGGACTGAGTGTAAGATTTGCATTTATTCTTCCTATATTATGCTATTTGTATATTGTATTTTTTGCACTTGTGGGAAGCAAGCGCCGTTAGAGGATTAAGTCACCTTTAATTTACTTCATATAGAGGCCGTCTCAATTATTGTTTTGAGACGGCTTCGTTTATAATTTCCCGACAATTATTATATTTACATTCTTTCTTTATTATCAAAATCTGATACCCATGGCAACAAAAGAAAATCTTATTCTTAAGATCAATAATGGCGATAACAAAGTATTCCGTGAACTGTATGGCAGGGATCCTGCTGAGCTGAAAAGGAATGCAAAAAGATATACTGATCTGCTGAACAGGTTCACTGCTGAATTTGGCAGCAGGGATTGTGAGTTTTACACATCCCCTGGCCGCACTGAAATAGGTGGTAACCACACTGACCACAATTACGGTCGCGTCCTTGCTGGAGCTGTTAATCTCGACAATGTTTGTATTGCTGCAAAAAACAATACCAACATTATACGGATCCTTTCGGAAGGTTATCCCAGATTTGATGTAGATTTATCTTCTCTCAAGCCTGAAAAAAGTGAAAAGTATTCATCGGCTGCCCTTGTAAGAGGTATTTGTTCTCGATTTAAAGAACTTGGACATTCAATAGGTGGTTTTGATGCTTGCATTGACGGCGGTGTACCAAAGGGCTCCGGTTTAAGCTCTTCTGCATCTTTTGAGGTGCTAATAGGTGCAATTCTCAGCCAGATGTTCAATAATGGTAAAGTTGATCCTATTGAGAATGCTATTATCGGTCAATACTCCGAGAACAATTATTTTGGCAAACCCTGCGGATTGATGGACCAGACGGCCTGCGCAATGGGGGGACTGATCACCATTGATTTTAAGGATCCATCAAAACCTGTAGTAAAGAAAGTAAATTTCGATTTCGTGGCAACCGGATTTTCCCTGGTAATTACCGACACCGGTGGTAATCATGCCGACCTGAATGAAGAATACGCATCATTACCTATTGATATGAAGGCTGTAGCTTCTGAACTTGGTGCAAAAGTACTCCGTCAGGTAAGCCTGGAACAGGTAATTGATATTATTCCAAAAATACGTCAAAAGGTAGGCGATCGTGCCATCCTCCGTGCCATTCATTTTCAGGGCGATAACCAGAGGGTGGTGGACCAGGTGACTGCACTTGAAAGAAATGACTTTAAAGCATTCCTGGGTATGGTAGTCGATTCGGGTTTCAGTTCATATATGTATAACCAGAACATCTACCCGGTCAATAATGTAAAGGAGCAGGGAGTATCTCTTGCCCTTGCCCTCAGCGAGCTAGTTCTGAAAGGCGAAGGGGCCTGGCGTGTTCATGGAGGTGGATTTGCCGGTACCATACAGGCATTTGTTCCTCAGAAGCTTCTTAACAAATATGTAACCAGCCTTGAACATGTATATGGAGAAGATTCATGCCATATACTGTTCATCAGGAATCAGGGAGCAGGGAAAGTCGATTTATAAATGAAATCAAGGTATCATCCAGTTAATTTCCTTATAGATAATTAATTATGAATATTATACGCGAAGAATTATTCAAAGGGGTACACAACGGGAAACCTACGGGTCTATATACTCTGAAAAACAAAAACGGAATTATTGCCCAGATAACAAATTTTGGCGCCATTATTGTCAGCATATTTGTTCCTGACCGTAAAGGCAATTTCACCGACATTGTTCAGGGCTATGACAACATTGCTGACTATATAAACGGTAATGGCCCTTATATGGGAGCGGTATGCGGACGTTGTGCCAATCGTATTGCCAAAGGAAAATTCACACTGCTTGACAAACAGTACACTCTGGCAGTGAATAACGGTCCTAACCACCTGCACGGCGGAATTAAAGGGTTTAGTAAGGTTGTTTGGCATGTTGTAAATGTCTCAGATTCCAGCATAAAACTGGAGTACTTTTCTGTCGACGGAGAGGAAGGCTATCCTGGTAACCTCAGGGTATCCGTAACATACACTCTGACTGATACAAACGAACTGAGGCTTGACTATTTTGCAACTGCCGACAAAGCTACAGTAGTGAATTTTGCCGGGCATTCCTATTTTAACCTGGCCGGCGAAGGATCAGGAAGCGTTTATGACCAGGAATTAATGATCGACGGAGCTTTCTTTACCCCGACTGATGAAACCAATATACCTACAGGTGAAATACTCAGTGTGAAGGGAACCCCTATGGATTTTACCAGGCCAAAGAAAATAGGATCAGAAATTGATAAGGAAGATGAGCAGCTGAAATTTGGAGCAGGATACGATCATAACTGGGTTTTAAATCATCGAACCGGAACATTGGGACTTGCTGCTGTTGCGCATGATCCGTTTTCAGGACGTGTGATGGAGGTTCATACTACTCAGCCTGGAGTGCAGTTATATACGGCTAACTGGATTGATGGTGAAAAAGGCAAAGGTGGTAAAAAGTACGGCAGAAGATGGGCCTTTTGTCTTGAAACCCAGCATTTTGCTGATGCCATCAACAAACCCCATTTCCCGTCAACTATTCTGAACCCGGGTGAAGAATACAAACACATCTGTCTATATAAATTTTCTGTGAAATAGAGAATATAAAACAAACATCCCCCTGACCCCCTTCAAAGGGGGACTTTAAACCAGTAACCAGTAACTAGTAACCCTAAACTTAATAACATGACAAACAAGACCAACAATTACCTGTTTCCTCTGATTGTGATGGCCACGCTATTTTTTCTGCTTGGCTTTATCACCACCATGAATAACTCGCTTATTAATTACCTGAAGGATGCCTTCAACTTAAACGAGGTCGAAAAACAATTACCGAATACATTCTTTTATGGGGCTTATATCCTGTCGATACCGGTAGGTTACCTGCTGAACCGCATTGGGTATAAAAACGGTGTTCTTGCCGGACTGGGTCTGATAAGTCTCGGGTTTTTCCTTTGCATACCAGGTGTTGCAGCAGGGTATTATGGATTCCTGAGTGCTGTGTCTGTATTCGCTATAGGTGTTGTAATACTCCAGGTAGCTGCAAATCCATATGTGAACGCACTTGGGAGCCCTGAAACTGCCGCAAGCCGTCTGACTCTTACAAATGCACTTAATTCCGTAGCAACAGTTATTGCCCCGATTTTCGTTTCCATGCTGATTGTTTCCGCCAATACCGCCGGTGCTGCTGATCCCAAGACTGTTCAGGGTCCGTTTGCAGGCATTGGAATTGTTACTCTGGTGATAGTGGTTGTCATGTTCTTCCTGAAATTGCCGGAAATTAAAGAAGGTGAAACAACGGCAGAGGGTGTTGCTAAAAAAATCAAATCAAGTGCTTATAAATATCCTCACTTATGGCTCGGTTCTCTCGCAATTTTCTTCTATATGGGTGTTGAAATCGGGATCCCGAGTTTCTTTGCAGATTATTCAGCCAAGCTGAATTTCAATTTTGATGGTGAAATGCGGACGAAAATGCTGGCTTATTACTGGGCCGGACTTATGGTAGGCCGTGTTGCAGGTATTTTTATTCTAAGGAAATATTCTGCGAGCAAGATATTGAGCTTCAATGCTGTAATAGGTGCTATAATGGTACTTCTTTCACTTGTCCTGGGCGGTATGGGAATGAACTGGGTTGCACTGGTTCTGTTCCTTGGAACCGGACTAATGCACTCAATAATGTGGCCATGCATCTATAACCTGGCACTTGAAGACCTGGGCCCACATTCCAAGGTTGGTTCAGGAGTTATTGCCACATCGGTTATCGGGGCTGCAATTCTGCCAATAATTATGGGTGGCATTCAGAGAGGAGTTGGTCTGATCGCTGCAATCTGCTGCCTGTTTGTTTATTATGCATATATTACATTCTTTGCTGTAAGAGGATCAAAGATCAGGTAATTAAACTTTATCAAACCGCAAAGTGCGCGATGATTTCGTTGCAAACTTGGCGGTTTGTTATTTTAATAAATTTCTAACTATGAACCGCAGAAAATTCATCGAAACATCAGGTGCAGCTGCAGGAGCAGCTGTGCTTGGAAATGTTGCCGTAGCACAAACCGTTAGTTCATCTTCTCCAAAAAAAGATCCCGGAATCCCTGCAGGTAAAATCAAGCTGGGGCTTTACTCCATAACCTATGGCGGCATCTGGTACAAAGGTTCTGCATTATCATTTGATGGATTTTGCCAGAAAGCAAAAGAATATGGTTTTGACGGGATTGAGCTTGATAATAAGCGTCCTATGGGAAATCCGATGGATTTAAACCTGGTTAAAAGGGACGATATGCGAAATTCACTTGCAAAATACGGACTGGAAATACCCTGCGTAGCTGCCAACAATGACTTCTCAAGCCCGGTTCCTGAGCATAGGGAATGTCAGCTTCTGATGGTCAGGGAAACTGCAAAACTTGCAAAGGATCTTGGAGCAAGATTTGTGAGGCTGTTTGCGGCCTGGCCGGGTGTTCCTATTCATGAAGGGATTGGAACATATGATCTGACAAGAGGAAACGAGTTCTACACATTTCAGAGACAGTATCCATTTGTTACGCGACTCGACCGCTATAATTTCGTAAAAGGATGTCTCAGGGAAGCAGCAAAGATGGGAGAGGAGAATAATGTAATAATGGCCCTGCAAAACCACGCTCCGCTTTTAAGGGGATGGAGGGATACAATTGACCTTGTAAACGAAGTAGGCTCGCCATGGCTTAAGATCTGCCTTGATTTACCCATATTTGAGAACCTCGAAAAGGAATATGTTGCTAATGCTGTGCGTACTGTAGGAAACCTTCAGGTCCATTCCCATTTCGGCGGAGAATATTACCGTGATGCCAGTGGTACCATAAAACCAAGAGTATTAGATTACTATACAGGTGGCATGATACCTGATTATGAACATTATATCTCTCTTATGAGGGAGATTGGTTACAATGGATATTTCACATTCGAACTCTGTCACCCGGTGTTGAATGAAGATCATACAAATGCCGGGATTGAATATGTGCATGAACAGGTAAAGCTTGCGCGTGAATATATGGGCAATATTATCAATGGTAAAGGTTAGATTGCATTATTGAATGAAAAACAGCACTGTTAAAAGAGGCTTTGCAAGCGATAATAATGCCGGCGTTCACCCGGAAATACTGAAGGAAATTAAAAATGCAAACGCTGGTCATGTATTGGGATACGGTCATGATCTTTATACTGAAAAGTCAAGAGAGCTTTTTAAGGAACACTTCGGAAACGATACGGAAATTTATTTTGTATTTACCGGTACTGCTGCCAATACTCTTGGCTTGAGCGGAGCAACCCGGCCGTGGAATTCAATAATCACCGCTTTTACTGCACATATAGAGCAGGATGAATGCGGTGCTCCTGAAAAATTCACAGGATGCAAAGTCCTGACGGTTGATACTCCTGACGGTAAAATTAAGGTTGAAATGCTTGCAAAGCATATGCATGGCTTTGATTTTGAGCATCATTCGCAGCCGAAAGTGATTTCTATAACACAGACAACGGAAATGGGAACCGCATATACAGTGGATGAAATTAAGCGATTGTCTGATTTTGCTCACGAAAGAGGTATGCTGATTCATATGGACGGCGCAAGAATTGCAAATGCTGCTGTTACTCTCGGTCTCCCTTTTAAAGCATTCACAACTGATGCCGGGGTTGATATTCTTTCTTTTGGCGGAACAAAGAATGGCATGATGTACGGCGAAGCAGTCTGTTTCCTGAAACCTGTCATTTCCAGAGATTTTAAATATATCCGTAAGCAGGGGATGCAGCTGGCTTCCAAAATGCGGTTTATTTCAGCTCAGTATATAGCTTATTTCAAAAATGACCTCTGGAGAATAAATGCGGCACATTCCAATTCTATGGCGCTCGTTCTCGCCGAAAAGATGAAAGGTCTGAAAAGAATTCAAATCACTCAGGTTGTTCAGTCGAACGGAGTATTTGCGATAATTCCGAAAGAGATAGCGGAAAAGGTAAGTAAATCGTACTTTTTCTATCCATGGAATGAGCTTACGTCAGAATACAGGCTTATGACAAGCTGGGATACAACCAGGAAGGATATTGATAATTTCGTGGCTCTTCTGCAGGAAGAGTTGTCCAAATAAAAAAAGCCGGATCATTGATCCGGCTTTTGAAATAAATAGGAATCTTATCTATTTAAGAGTAAAGTTTATTGGTACCATGTACCAAACAGGAACAGGTTTTCCACCCTGTTTACCTGGTTTAAACGCTGGAAGTGTCTTAACAACTCTGATGGCTTCTTTATCGAGTTCCGGGTCAACGCTCTTAAGAATCTCAACTTTATCAACGCCACCTTTTGAGGTCACGCAAAATCTTACAATTACCTTCCCCTGGATATTGTTTTCTTTTGCAACTTCCGGGTACTGGGTATGATCTGAGATGTATTTCAGAAGTTCTGCTTCACCACCCGGGAACATGGGCATTTCCTCAACAACCACGAATGGTTCAGCATCATCCACATTTTCCTTGACTTCTTCAGCAACAACTGCTACTTCTTCAACTACTTCTGTGTTCTGAACTTCAACCTGAGCCTGATCAGCACTCATAAGCTGACTAACTTCTTCAGGCTTAACTGAGTCAACAACCACAGGAGGAACGTATCTTGCCTGCTGAACAGCGTCCGGTGGCGGAGGCGGAGGCGGAGGCGGAGGTGCAACTTGTTCAGCTGGATGATCAAGGTTTTCCATCTTGATCTCAACCTGCCTTTCAGCTTTTTTTGCCTTGTTTTCGGCAGCTTTTGCATTAAGGTAAGGAGCAATTACAGCAGTTCCTAATATTAAAATACCTATTATGAGTGCAATAACTACGTTACGATTATACTTCTTACGCAATGAGTAAGCTCCGTACTCCTTGTTCCTGTTCTCGAAAACAATGTCGTCGAAGGCAGGTGCTGTGATCTTTTCTTTTGCCATTTTTTTAAGGTTTACGGGTTATTTGGCAGAAGCAGTTACGGTGGGTGCAATTCCAGCTGCTGTTTCCACCATCTTTTCTTCATACCATGCAATTTTCACAAACATATAATGGGCAATCCCGCAGATATTCATCTCATCGAGGACATCTACGAAATTTCCATAATTAGCTTTTTTATAAGCTTTTATAAGCACAATAGGGCCTGAATCATCATCTGTTTTAAGTCTGCTGACTGCACTTTTTGCAGAATCCTGTGAGATAGGGATCTTACCAGATAGAACCTCCTGGTTAAATTCAGCAATCTTCCTTGCAAGCATCCTGTTCTTGTCAAGGAGTACTTTACGGATACCTTCGGCGCTATAATCTGTCTCCTGAAGTGGGGGCAGTATTGGCGGAACTGCACTGTATTCCTCTGGTTTAATATTACCCGGGTAGGTATAAATCTTATTATCCGGTCCAAGTATAATATTCAGAGTACGGCTCGCTGCAATTCTCGGAGCCTCTTGTTGGGTTGGATCCTTGATCCTTTCCGGAAGAATAATATCCATGACCTTGGATTTGGTTAAAGCACCCACCAACATAAAGAATGTGATCAGCAGGCACATAAGGTCAACCATAGGTGTCATATCGAGTCGCGGGACAACTTTCTTCGCTTTCTTCTTCCCGCCTTTGCCTTTTTCCTCTACTATTACTTCTGCCATATCACTGTTGTATTTCGTCCAGGTTAATTTTAGCTGTTTCAAGACTTGTTATCAGAGAAAACCTGTTTACATTCTTATCCTGAAGAATATCAAGTAGTTTCTCGACAGTCTCGAATCCGGTTTTTGTATCTCCCTTGATGCATGCCTGAATGTTCGGATTCACCTGGCGTGCATACAGGATCCAGCTTGCCAGCTGATTATCAACTGAGTCCAAAGGAATTCCTGTCTGCAAGCTCTTTTTGAGGTTATTATCATTTGTACTCAGCCACTCTTTCATCTGCATAATCGGAACTCCCATAGAAGATTTTTGTTTTTCGAATTTCCTTAGTTCGGCTTCAGTGAATTCGATACCATACCTTTTCCCCATCTCAGCCAGGATTTTTGGTCTGTACTTAAGAAGTGTATCAGGTCCGTTATCAAAATTCATGTAAACCTTTCCATCAGGAGAAAGCAGGAAAGTCATGGTATTAAAATCAGGGGTAGTAATTTCTGATATTGAAAAAGGGGTATCGACATTAGCCGGTTCAGGTTGTCTCATTGTCGAGGTCAGCAGCAGAAATGTCAGAACCACGCAAAAAGTGTCAACCATAGGTGTCATGTCAATGTGGGGCGATCTATGTGGTAATTTAATCTTTGGCATAATTTTCCTTTCATTAAATGATTTTAAACCAAAAGATTTATTATTACTTATCTTTTAAGGAAGCAGCAAAATTCTGTGTCAGACTAAAACCTGCTTCATCCATTTTATAAGTATAAGTGTCAATGCTTGTGGAGAAATAATTGAAAGCAATGATTGACAGGGTTGAACCTATGATACCGAATGCTGTATTTACCAGAGCTTCAGATATACCCTGTGAAAGTGCAAGAGCATCAGGGGCGCCGGATTGTGCAAGAGCAGCGAATGCGCGGATCATCCCGAGTACTGTTCCGATAAGGCCGATCAGCACTGAAATTGATGCAAGAGTTGAGAAAATTACCATGTTTTTTGAAAGCATAGGCATCTCGAGAGCTGTTGCTTCATCAAAAGATTTCTGAATCGATATTATCTTCTGATCCTTCTCAAGCTCTTTGTCATTCTGAAGGTCACGATAACGCAAAAGACCTGCTTTCATAACATTGGCAAGTGAACCTTTCTGCTTGTCACAGACATCCATAGCTTCTTCAATCTTATCTTCGGCAAGAAGATTCTGAAGGTTATGAACGAATTGATTGATTTTTCCTTTACCTCTTGCCCTTGAAAGTGTTATTGCCCTTTCAAAAATGAAGATGATAAGTACAAGCACGCAGGTCATCAGGATTGGAACAATAGGACCACCCCGGTGTATAATACCAAGATAGTTACCCTGCAGCGCAGCTCCATGAACGTTGCCGCCTTCGAAGTTAGCAGGATTTCCCATTAACTGGCTAAATAACAACCAGGAAACCACAAAAGCTATTAAAATAGCACTTACTGCAAAAACATTCTGCAGCGCATCTTTGAACGAACTTCCTTGTTTACTCATTTTTATCGATTTTGGTTAGGTTAAAATTTTGTTGACTTGCAAATATATGTTTTCAAATGTTTTTTTCCAATAGCTCAATAAAATATTGTTATACTTTTAAATAGTTTACAATCTTCCCCCAAAGGTATGACCTTTATCCAAACCATTAACCCTATATAAAAACTCAGTTTTTTTAAATTATCAGCTGTCAGCTATTAGCTGTCAGCCTTCAGCTACGGGCAACGAGCTATCAGCATTTCGCCTGTAGTCTGCAGCCTTTTACCTGTAGCCTTTTATTATTGTTCAAGTTTTGCGTTATACACTCTTATCTTTGTTATTGCAACCTCCTGTGATTTATAACCTTTTGCACTGAAAACAAGTATTTCTGATCCCTGGGGAATTTCGAACTTAAACTCACCCTTGGCATTGGTAAGAGTTTCAGCAGCAGTATCTTTTATCTTTACTGATGCAAAAGCCAGAGGCTGACCGGCAGCGTTTGTGACAACACCCTTTATTTCATTGGGATTGATCCCTTTCTTAACTGAGGCCTGGTAATCACGTATCCAGCTAAGGTTACTTTTTGCGGATGCGTTGGCAGCATCAAGTGCAAGTATCTTTTCGTAAGCTTCGGCTGATTTTGCAAGATATCCCAGTTTCCCCTCAAGGGTTTTTTCCTGTGCTGCGGCTTTAGTCTCAAGACTGCCCAATCCATTATATCCTGTTATCTTGTTTTCTTTGCTCTGAGGATCAAGGTTGATCATTCTGTTATAGTAATCCTTGGCTTTGGAATAATTTCCATTTTCCATACTAATATAACCAAGATATTTAAGAGCTTCCATCATTTCGTTTTCATTTTTGACAGAATCTTTATCCGCTACAATCAGCAGTTTTTGGAATTTTGGTGTTGCAAGCCCAAGTTTGTAATCAGGATCCATTTTAGAGTATGTACGAGCAATATATACATAAGCTGGCAGGTAATCAGGTGATTTCTTGAGTACTGCACTGAACACTGAATCGGCAGATTTATATTTTTCTCCATTATAGTAAGCTCTTCCAATCTGCATATAATCACCAAGATTGTTTTCCTTGGCAGGATCAATCAGTTTTGATAATGTCTTGGCTGCAGACTCATACCTTCTGAAAGTATAATAATTGCTGGCCATTTCACTCAATATTGCTCTCTCCTGTGAGGTAATGGGAGCATTCGGATCGGTACGCTTGAAATTGAATGCTTTATTGTATTCGGCAAACCCCCGGTCGAGTTCTTTATTAGCTGTAGCAACACTGTTTTCAAGGTTTCCGATCTTTTTTGTAAGTTCATCAACTGAAGCTGCGTATTTTGGTTTATTGACCGCTGTAGCTGTTGAAAGTCTTGATTGTTCCTTGTCAAGCTGGTTTTTCAGACTGGCGAGTTCATCAATCATTTTGGTATAGTTTTGATTCTTCTTCATGAGGATCCTTGCCATATAATGGTGGTCTTTCTGCAAGATAAACTCTTTGTCCACTGTTTTAAAGAGTGTCTCCATATATCCAAGGGCTTTACCATAATCAGGATTATCCTTCTCGTAATATGAATATCCTGCAAGGCGGTTCATATAACCTCTTGATTTATCAACAGCAAGGATTTCTTCGATTTCCTTTACAACTTCATCATAATCACCTGCGTAGAAGAGTGAGTTGACATATTTGGTTTTAGCCGGGATATTACCTGCAGTCAGATCAAGGTATTTTTTGAAATTCGTTTTTGATTGCTCAAGACGGCCTGCACGCCAGTAAACCTGTCCAAGCTCACGATATGCCGGAGCATAGTTGGCATTGAGCTGAATTGCCTGTTCGAAGTTTTGAATAGCCTGCGGCAAAGCACGTCCTTTAGCATAAATGTAGCCAATTTTCATCGCAGCGGTTGGTGACTGGGGATCTGCAAACTGAGCAAGATTATAGTTCCTGATTGCATTTGATCCGTCATTTGACATTATGTAAAGATCACCGGCTATCAGATAGATTTCTGCATTTTTGGAATCAATTTTAACAGCCTGCCTGATGAGTGGAAGCGCCAGGGATGTATCAACGTTGCCTTCATTTGCATATGATTCTGCAATCTTTGCAAGAGCAAATGCATAATCCTTTGCGGGAGGAACTATCTTCTTGATGTTTTTATAAGGTAAAAGGAAACTCCTGGCTTTTGCACGCATTTCATTTGCCTTGGCATCATCACCGAGGTAATTTGCAACTTTTGCCAGCCCGATGTAGTTAAGAGGATCATTCGGATTTGCACTGACCCCTTTCTGGTAAATTTCATTTGCAGCCTTGGTTGCAACCGTTAGTGAATTGGTAATTGTATCGGCGAAATAGTTTAGAAGATAATTTTCACCATAATAGAAATAGTTTTTGCTGTTTCCCGGTTCTTTCTGAATCAATGCTTTGTACATCTCTTCAGCTTTGTCGTATGATTCGCTTTTTGTCAGCTGAATGGCACTGTTCAAATCCTGCGACTGAATGCCATAAATCATGATAACAGAAAATAATCCTGTCAGCAAAACGACCTTACCAAACATCGAACTTTTCATAGCTTTCAATTTGAAATAAATTTATTGTTGTTACTTGTTTTTGAAATTAAATTGTTTTTTCATTTTTACCCACCCCAAACCCCTCCCAGGAGGGGATCTAAGAGCTTATTCTGTTTTTATCTGCACCAGCCTTACTGGTATTGTAGCCGGAACAAGGCCTGCTTTGAGAACAATAGTTTGTCCCTGCTGAGAAGTTACCCACTGTATAAATCCTGATCCCAGTCCTTTGTAGGTCTCTCTGGAAATCAGATAGACCTCCCTGACAAAGGGATATGATCTGTCGGCAATTGAACCCGGAGCCGGACGGTAAAATGATCCGTCATTAATAAACTGCTGTGAAATTGCCAGCACATTTACCTTTTTAGTAAAGCTCCTGCTGACCGGATCATCTTTATCGCTTATCCAGTTCACGCTGATTATTCCCATCGCATCAGGATTTCTTGACACAAAATCGATAACCTCAGCATTGCTGTTCACTGCGTAAAAGTTACTGCCAAGGCTGTCGTTTATTTCAAAGAGCTCTTTGAAATACCTGATATTCCCTGATTTGTTGCTGTCGAAAATAACACTGATCTTGCCGAGCTTAGATTTGGCATCTATTTCTTTCCAGTTCTTCACCTGTCCCTTAATAATATCCTTTACATTATTATATGTAACAAGAGTATCATTGTTTTCTTTATTAGTTATAAGAGCCAGCGCATCAAAGGCAAAAGTTATTGTACGCCCTATAATCAGGTTATCGCGAAGTGATTGCAGCTGATTTTCAGACAGTTTTCTGCTTGTCACCATCACTTTGGCTGAATCATTCATAAAATCGTTGACAACATCAAATTCAGGCTTGTATTCAGCCTTAATATGTGCTCTCTCGTACAGTGCAGTGAATGTATAAACCTGAGTATCAATAAGTGGCTGAAAAGATTCATCAACAGAAATCTTGATATTGCCGCCGGTAGGAGTATCTAAAATTTCCTTCGGACCCCTGGATTTGCATGAAATCAAAATAAAAAACATGATAAGAATCAGCATAGAGGTTCCTGATCTCAAAATATTTCGGGAAATAATTCTCACGGCATTAAAGGTCTTTGGTGAAAAACTCCGGAATGCAATAATAACAAATTTTTGATAAACTTCAGTCATCTTTATGGACTTTAAATTTTATAAATATCTATGTGTTTATCTTTTTAAATTACTGCAAAGTATATGCCAACACTTTTTATATTCAATATTTGGGCAGTTTATTCATCGGTGTTATCAATTCTGAAAAAGAGCTTGACAATGTTTACATAACTGGTGTAGGCTCTGAATAATCCGTAAAGAATAAGTGCTCCGCCAAACAGTCCAATAACAGCACTGTTCAAAGTGGATTTAAAAAAGAAGATCAGATAAATCCCGGCGCCTAAATAAAACATTACCATAAACACACTAAAGATGGCACTTATCTTCTGCATCATTTTATTATCGTTCATACCGAATCTTTTAGTTAACAAATTAACGAATAATCATTTTACTATCAAAACATATTTTTACCAAGTTATTATTTATTTACACTAAACTGAGTTTACGTACAATGAGCTGAATAACAAGGAACTATCTCCATAGCTTAAAAATCTGAACCCATTTTCAATCGCATACTTATATATTTTTTGCCAGCTTGTTCCTGTCCAGGCTGAAATCAAAAGGAGCAGAGTGCTTCGCGGCTGGTGAAAATTGGTTATAATTCCTCTTATCATTCTGAATTTGTATCCTGGTACAATTATTATCCTGGTCGAAGCATTAATGACGGTGAGATTTTTCTTCACCATAAGACTTCTGAGGGCAGCGAGGGAAGTTTTAACAGTAATGCCAGGGTCTTTCGCATAGGGTTCCCATTGATCAATTGTCATATTATCAATATCCCCGATTGAGCAGTTTTTTACTTTCACTCCGAGCCAGTAGAGGCTTTCAAGCGTCCTTACCGAAGTGGTGCCGACTGCAATTATTCTGCCATGATTCTCTATCAATTCATCAATTGTATCTTTTGTTACAAAAAAATGTTCACAATGCATTTCATGTTCAGACACATCTCCAGCTCTTACAGGCTGAAAGGTTCCTGCTCCGACGTGAAGTGTGATGTCAGCAAGTTTTACTCCCTTTTCAGCAAGTTTTTTCAGAATATTCTCCGTAAAATGGAGGCCGGCTGTCGGGGCTGCAACCGAGCCTTTGACAGCTGAATAAATTGTCTGGTATCTTTCTGAATCATCTTTTTCATCTTCCCTGGTTATGTATGGCGGGAGAGGTGTATGTCCGGAAGCCTCAATAACTTCACTGAAGCTTAAATTTCTGTCATTCCAGCTGAATCTGATCCTCCAGGCCTCTCCTTCGGCACAAATCCTTTCAGCTGACAGCTCATGAACTTTACCATCCAGATGAAATTTCAATGACAAAACTCCGCTTTTCCATTTTTTCAGGTTTCCGATTATGCAATTCCATTCAACAGGACTACCTGAAGCGAAGGATATTTCATAGGAAAAAGGAGAAAGAGGCTCCAGGCACAGGATTTCAATTCCCGCACCTGATTTTTTCTGAAATAGCAAACGTGCCCTGATCACACGTGTATTATTAAAAACCAGCAATGAATCATCTGGTATATATTTGTCAAGGTTCCTGAAAACATCTGAAGAAATATTGTTCCCATCAAAAAGGAGCAGTTTGGAAGCATCCCGGTCCCTGACAGGGTATTGAGCTATCCTGTTCTCAGGAAGTTCATAATCATAGTCGGCAATGTTTATATTCTTCATTCAGGGCTATAAAAATCCAGTTCCAAAAATAGCAATTTTAGGGTTTACCCTGTTTTTATTATCTTTGCATCGCAGCAGGCCGTTCCATCGTGCCCAGCCTCCCGATAGTTATCGGGATGGCAGGGGAAGGAAAGTCCGGACAACACAGAGCACCATGCTTCCTAACGGGAAGATATCCGCGAGGGTATAGTAGTGTAACAGAAAATAACCTCCCTGACCTAAGCGTCAGGGAAAGGGTGAAAAGGTGAGGCAAGAGCTTACCGGTCCTGATGGCAACACCAGGAGCCGTACACCTGATGGGTTGAAAGACCATGTATACCGGCGGTAAGGACTGCTCGTCCGATGCCGGGGGGTAGGTCGTATGATTCTGCAAGTGATTGCAGGACAAGATAAATGATGGAAACCGGTTTAAATATCTTTCGCAGATGACTGAACCGGAACAGAATCCGGCTTACAGGCCTGCTGCATTATTTAATTTTGAACACGCTGTCCTCTATCGGAACATCAACCTCGACTTTCGTATAGGTAGTTACAATTTCCATTCCGCCTGCTGACAAGGTTGTTTTCATCGGTAGAAGTATTCCATTGGTTTCTGTATAATCTGAGGGGAAAGACTCCATAGACATTGCCATACCTCCCTGGTTGACATCAGTCAATGTTTTCAGTACGAGATATGTTGATTTATCAATGAACATCGTTGCTGAATTTCCTCCGTCAAGAGAAGCCTTGATCTTGAAAGCTGGCTTCCCGTTTACATTGTCCTCTCCTTCAAGTGACAGCTTCCCGTCTTTCAGGTATTGTGCCATGTAGTTATTGAACATATTAGACCTTGTGATACTTTTTATCTGGTCAGCCGTCATTTCAACGGGTTCAGTAGAACCTGTTATGGGACTGATGTTATAACCTTTCTCCCCATCGAAGACCTGAACCATATCCTGTCCGTTCATACTTGTCACGCTTTTGATCTTGTTCGGATTTTTCATCCACATCTCCATAGGCATATCCATGCCCATCATAGACATTTTGGCCGAGATATGGATAGTTTTGAAATTAGCGATCTTGTCGAGCTTGTTTGCTACTGTGAATTTGTTGATTATATCTTCAAGCGACTGAGCGTTCAATGCTGCAACTGCAAGAAGAAATGAAACTGCCAGGAATAATTTTTTCATGAGAACTGTTTTTTGTTTATAATAATTAAAAGGTATTGATTGTTTTCCTTAATTCTGTCAGCATTATCAAAAGTCGCTCCATTTTTGAAAGTTTAAGCATATTTGCTCCATCTGATTTTGCTGAAGCAGGATCGGGGTGAGTTTCAATAAAGATTCCGTCAGCTCCGACACTAATGGCAGCTTTACCGATTGTTTCAATCATTTCAGGATTTCCTCCAGAAACTCCTTTTTCCTGGTTTGGCTGCTGAAGCGAATGCGTAATATCCATTATGACCGGCACTCCTGTCTTCTGCATTATGGGAATGTTCCTGAAGTCAACTATAAGATCCTGATAGCCAAACATATTGCCACGATCAGTGAGCATAATTCTGTCATTTCCGGATTCTCTCACTTTATCAACGGCAAACTTCATTGAGGCTCCTGATAAGAACTGCCCCTTCTTTATATTAACCCATTTCCCTGTTTTAGCGACTGCCACAAGAAGATCTGTCTGGCGGCATAGAAATGCGGGGATCTGAAGAATGTCAACATATCCTGCAGCTATTTCTGCTTCGGGAGGATTGTGTATATCGGTGATGACAGGAATGGTGAAATGCTTTTTCACTTTGGCTAATATCTCAAGCGCTGGGGTGTCGCCAATGCCGGTAAAGGAATCAGCTTTTGACCTGTTGGCTTTCCGGTATGAAGCTTTGAAAACGAACGGGAGCTTAAATTTATCAGACAGATATACAAGGTGCTCTGCAATCTCAAAGACCACATCCTCACTTTCAACAACGCAGGGACCAGCGATCAGGAGGAAATTTCCTGTCTCCCCGTATTTAAGCCCGGGAATATTTATTCCGTGTTTAAGCATTGAGTTGCAAAGATAGCAAAGTCTTTATTATTTATCGTAATCGTATATATCCTTCCATAAACCCTTTAGCCTCTTCCTTATTTCCTCTTCTTTAGGATTTAATCCGGGTTCGTAGAATTTGGTTCCCTTTATTTCTTCAGGCAGAAAATTATCCTGTATGAAATTTCCTTCAAAGTCATGGGCATATTTGTATCCTTTGTGGTAACCAAGATCTTTCATCAGCCTTGTGGGAGCATTCCTTATGTGCAGTGGGACAGACAGATCTCCTTTTTCCCTGACGATCGCCTGGGCATTTTCTATTGCCATGTATGAGGCGTTGCTTTTTGGCGATGTGGCAAGGTAGACTGCTGTTTCTGACAATATGATCCTGGATTCAGGCCATCCGATAACATTAACAGCTTCAAAGCATGACTGTGCAAGGAGAAGAGCATTCGGGTTAGCCAGACCGATATCTTCTGCTGCCAGGATAAGCATCCTCCTTGCAATGAATTTGGGATCTTCTCCGCCCTCAACCATTCGTGCAAGCCAGTAAACGGCCGCGTTAGGATCGCTTCCCCTCATCGACTTTATAAAAGCTGAAATTATATCATAATGCTGTTCGCCGTTCTTGTCATAAATAGCGAGGTTTTTCTGGACATGCCTTAAGACCTTTTCATTATCCACAATTATCTTTTCTGAACCTGTTTCGTCAGCTTCTGAGGATACCACAAGCTCAAGAGCATTGTATAATTTTCTGGCATCACCTCCAGAAATTCTCAGAAGAGCCTCATTTTCCTTTATTTCAATATCGAATTTTGCCAGGTAAATATCTTTTTTCAGCGCTTTATTTAAAAGTACCGTAAGTTCCTCCTCGTTCAGCGGGTTCATAACATAAACCTGACAGCGCGAAAGCAGAGGGGAGATGACCTCAAATGAAGGATTTTCGGTTGTTGCACCAATCAGTGTAATAATACCCTGTTCAACAGAACTGAGAAGGGAATCCTGCTGTGATTTATTGAAACGGTGGATCTCATCTATAAATAGGATGGGATTTGGCTGATCGAAAAACTGCTGCTTTTTTGCTTTTTCAATTGTTTCCCTGACATCTTTAACACCTGAGTGAACTGCGCTGAGATGAAAAAAGGGCCTTTTCAATGAATTGGCTATAATCCAGGCAAGTGTTGTTTTACCTACTCCTGGAGGACCCCAGAGAATAAATGAGGGAATATTTCCCGATTCTATAACCCTTCTGAGAACCGCATTTTTACCGACAAGATGCTCCTGTCCGCAGAATTCATCGAGGTTCTTTGGTCGTAGCCTGTCGGCCAGTGGTTGATTTGCAAGCATTGTTGGATATTTGTGTAAAAATAGCGAAAAGATTTTTTTATAAATTTGAGATCATTTTAAAATCATGAATAAAATATTAACCACAATAATTATTGTATCCGTTTTTTACGGGTGCTCCGTAAATTCATCTGTTAAAAATTTAACAATAAGCGAAGGGCGGAATATCATTACTGACAGCGGCATGGTAGTGTCGGCCCATCATGAAAGCTCCAGGATAGGGATCACTGTTTTACGCAAGGGAGGGAATGCAATAGATGCAGCTGTCGCAACAGAATTTGCCCTTGCAGTTTGTTACCCCGAGGCAGGCAATATAGGTGGGGGCGGTTTTATGCTGATAAGGGAAGCAGACGGAATCACCGACCTGATTGATTACCGTGAAAAGGCGCCTCTTCAGGCTACTAGAGACATGTATCTCGATCCGTCAGGCAGCGTAGTTGAGGGGCTTAGTACAGAGACACATTTGGCGTCAGGAGTTCCGGGTACTGTGGATGGAATGATCAATATACATTCAAAGTACGGAGTTCTTCCTTTTAAGGATGTCATCCAGCCTGCAATTGACCTGGCAAGAAATGGATTCCCGGTAACTGAAGGTCAGGCTGCGGATTTTAATAGCAACAGAGAAAACTTTATAATCAGAAACAAATCACTGCCTGCTTATGTAAGGGATACTCCATGGAAAAAGGGGGATACTCTCAGACAGCCTGGTCTGGCACGGACTCTCGAAAGGATAAGAGATCATGGCCGGGATGGATTTTATTCCGGTATCACAGCAAGGCTTATAATTAAGGAGATGCATAGAGGGAACGGGATAATTACTGTCCGGGACCTTTCAGAATACAGGGCCGCTTTCAGGGATCCTGTGTCGGATGATTACAGGGGTTATAAGATCATATCGGCTTCTCCGCCTTCAGGCGGAGGAATAGTTCTTCTTCAGATTCTTGGAATGATTGAGCCCTATAATCTCAGGGAAACAGGATTCCATACCTGGCAATCTGTTCATCTTATTACAGAAGCTGAAAGAAGAGCTTTTGCTGATCGTTCTCGTTTTCTCGGTGATCCTGGTTTCACCAGGATTCCAGTTGACGAACTGCTCAGCGATAATTACCTGGCTGAACGCATGAGCAGCTTCAGCTCGGACTCTGCATCATCATCTGCGCAGATAAAGCATGGCTCCCCGCCTGGTGTTGAGAGTGAGGAAACAACCCATTATTCCGTTACAGACTATATGGGAAATGCCGTTGCTGCAACAACAACGCTCAATGGTACCTTTGGCAACAGTATTGTTGTCGACAGCGCCGGTTTCCTGATGAATAATCAGATGGACGACTTTTCGATTAAGCCGGGTGTTCCGAATATGTATGGTCTTATTGGGGGTGAGGTTAATTCAATTCAACCTGGTAAAAGGATGCTGAGTTCCATGACTCCGGTTATAATAGAAAAAGACGGGAAGTTATTTATGGTGGCAGGTTCTCCAGGTGGTTCAACAATACCGACATCAGTATTGCAGGTTATTATAAATGTCATTGATTTCGGGTTGAATATCAGACAGGCAGTGGACACAGGAAGGTTCCATCATCAGTGGTTCCCCGATTACATAAGCTATGAGAGGAATTCCCTTGACAGCAGTACTGTTATGAAGCTTCAAAGGATGGGGCATGAACTCAGGGAGAGGAATGCGATCGGAAGGGTTAATGCCATTATGATCTTACCCGACGGCAGAAAAGCAGGAGGAGCAGACAGGAGAGGTAACAATTCAGCATGCGGTTATTAGGAGGATCTGTTTTTAAGAATTTTTACTTGATTGCCATAAAAATTTTGCTAAATTGCCATAAAAATATTTTGTCTGTAGAAAATAAATGACACTTTTTGTAGTTATTTAACTGTCTATAAATGTTTATATAATATAGTATTTGAATAGTTTCAGATATTTATTCAGTTATGAAAAAGCCTCTGCTGATAACAATTATCATTCTTATTCTGGTTCTCGCCTTACCTTTTATTAACTATCTGCGTTGGTCCTTCCAGACGAAAAAGCCAATTGATGTTGTAATTCTGGACAAGACAGTTCCTACTCTTGAACGCCTTAATCACAAATCATTAACCTGGATCCTTAACAACGGGAGATTCGTAAAGAAAGAGAGAAAGAACAGTTATTCATTTAAGAAAGACTACTACGGATTTGCGCCAACCAGGCCCCTTAAAGACAGAGGTAATACAAAGAAAGAATATCATTTATCGGATTTGATCGACCTCCCCGAAAAAGTCGATGCACTTTATTTTGCCGATACTTACGGAGTGTTTTTTAATGACTGGTATACTGGCATCAACAAGAGCCGTAGATCAAGAAAAATTTACGGAGGTATGAATAATACTGATTATCTGCTTGTTAATGAAATGAAGAACAGGAATAAGCTGATAATTCTTGAGTATAATACTTTTGACTATCCAACGCCGGCATTTGAATCTTTCAGAACTCAGGAGAAGATTGGGATAACATTTAGCGGATGGTCGGGCAAATACTTTGAAAAACTCGATACAACAGCAAAGAATTTCCCTGTCTGGATGACCTCAATGTATAGGAAAGAGTATAAAAAGCCCTGGACATTTACAAAACCCGGAATTGTACTGGTGAGTGAAAAAAATATTATTGTGCTGGAACAGGGAACTCACCTTAATGATGCTTTGCCATATATAATTACCGAAACGGCAAATTGTGAAAAATATGGGGTGCCATCATCAGTGGCATTTGACAAATGGTTCGATATAGTCGATCCGTTGCAGAGCAATGTAATATCAAAGTTCAAGTTCGAAACAACAGCTCTCGGAGATACTTTGCTAAAAAGCAATATGCTAAGCAATAGTTTCCCTGCTGTTATTCAGGAACCAGTCAACCAGAGAATATATTATTTTTCAGGCGATTTTGCCAACAATAAGGTTAATTTCTGTTCATCAAGATTAAAAGGATTCAGCGGGATAAAAGGTCTTTCATATTCAGAAAAGCCAAAAGATACTAGGAGGTTTTTCTGGCTTTACTATAAACCTCTTGTAAATACGATCTTCAGTGACTACTATTCATCCTTGAAATCAAAATAAAAGCCAGGTGGTTCTGGTATAATGTATTCGGGGCTGTGGGAATAGCCCCTTTTTTTACCACTAAATTCTCCAATTTCTATCAACCCCCTAAATCCCTGCCTAACGGCAGGCAGGCCGCATATTGGGGGACTTTAAACCTGTTATCTTTTTTAAGCCCCCAACTGGAGGGGTGGGGGTTGACCTAGCCCAACTATGGGGGGAGCGGTGGGTGGATTTCCTCCATTGAGGAGATGGGGTAAATTAACTTTTAAACAACCGCTTTTAATTATATTTGTATAAAGTGTTCCAAACAAACTATTGTAGTAATATGAAACTAACGCTGATACAATCTGATATTATCTGGGAGAACAAAATTAAAAATATGGAAAAGCTGGGTGAATTGATTTCCACTATTCCGGCAGATACAGATATTATTATTCTTCCAGAAATGTTCAATACCGGTTTCTCAGTTGATCCTGGTGAACTGTCTGAACCGCCCTTTTCAGAAACCTTTGACTGGATGAAAAGAATCTCACGGGAAAATAACTGCGGAGTTTGCGGCAGCTATATAGTTAGCGAAAATGGCGGTTTCTATAATCGCTGGATCTTTGTCTCACCAGATAATGAAACATGGAACTACAATAAAAGGCATCTGTTCAGTCCGGGCGATGAAGATAAAATGTTTACCAGCGGCAATGAACGAATTGTATTTAAATTCAGGGGAATGAGGATCTGTCCTAATGTCTGTTATGACCTCCGGTTCCCTGTCTGGAGCAGGAACCGGAATGATTATGATCTTCTCATAAATTCGTCGAACTGGCCTGAAAGCAGGAGGGATGTATGGATCACTTTGCTGAAAGCCCGCGCTATTGAAAATCAATGCTTCGTGGCAGGTGTGAACAGGATCGGAATTGACGGAACGGGGATAAAATACTGCGGTGATTCAATGATTTTAGGTCCAAAAGGTGAAATTATTGCAGAAGGTAAACCAAACGAAGAGTCCATTCTCTCCGGGGATATTTCAATTGATGAATTATCAGATTTTCGTAAAAAATTCCCTGTTCTGGATGACGCAGATGATTTTAGGATTTTATGACCACGGAATTGAACGGTTTTAATATCCCCCTAACCCCCTTCAAAGGGGGATTCCCTGCCGCCTGCCGCACTCAGCCTTTCTTAAGTGCTTCAAAGAGAATTACGACCGGAGATTTCGCTATCCTTCCTGTTCCATCCTTGATATGGTGCCTGCAGCTCGTTCCGGGAGCAGCTACCACAACATCGCTGCCGCTCTTTCTTATTTCCGGGAACAAAACAAGATCGCCAATCTTTTTTGACAGCTCAAAGTGTTCTTTTTCATATCCGAATGAGCCTGCCATTCCACAGCATCCTGAAGGGATCTCGTTGACCTTATAGTTAACAGGTATTGAAAGCATCTCGATAGAACATGCTGACGAAGAGATGGCTTTCTGCTGACAATGGGCATGCAGTATGATCTGAAGACTTTCTGAGGTGAATGACTCACTTTTAATTCTTCCTGATCTGAATTCATTTGCAATGAACTCATCTATCATAAAACTGTTACCGGCTATTTTCTTTGATTTTTCCCTTAACTCAGAGTTCACCAGATCAGGATATTCATCGCGGAAGCCTAGTATGGCTGATGGTTCAATACCAACCAGGGGCAGGTTTTCATCAATCAGGTCAGAAAAAGCATTAATGTTGTTAATCGCTATTTTCCGCGCTTTCCTCAACAATCCCTTCGAGATAAAGGTTCTTGCACTTAGATCATGTTCCGCCACTTCAACTTTGTAGTTTAATGCTGTAAGCAACCGGACTGCTGCAATACCTGCTTCAGTATCATTGTAATTTGTAAATTCATCGATAAAAAGGCATACTCTGCCAATGGATCTTGCAGGATTCAGAGTGGCTAAATTCTTCCTGATCCATCTGCTCATGCTGGTTTTATAAACAAGCGGAATTGATCTTTCAGATGCAAATCCAATTGTCTTTTTCAGCAAACCTGAGAATGTTTTATTTTTAAGAAAGAAGTTATAGATATCCGGAACAAATGAACCAAGCTTGTTAAAAGTCGAAATATAGGCTATTATTAACGTCCGGATAGGGATACCATGCTTATCATACCAGTGCTGGAGGTATTCCGATTTCATCTTGGCAATATCAACACCCGAAGGGCACTCGGATTTGCATCCTTTGCATGCAAGACAAAGATCAAGAATATCATTTATTTCTTTATGATCCCACGGATCTGAGTTCTTTTGGCTTAAAAACTCACGAAGTATATTGGCTCTTGCTCTTGTGCAGTTTTCTTCATTCATTGTAGCCATGAAGCTGGGGCACATTGTTCCTCCCAGTTTTAAAGATTTGCGGCAATCACCCGATCCGTTGCATTTCTCAGCTGCTCTTATTATTCCTTCAGTTGATGAGAAGTCATAAACTGTTTCTATTTCAGGGGTAACTGTGCCGGGCTCGTACCTCAGGAAAGTGTTCATCTTAGGAGTGTCAACTATCTTCCCGGGGTTCAGTGTATTTTCAGGATCCCATGAAGCCTTGAGTTTTTTAAGTAATTCATAGTTGGCTTCGCCCAGGATAAGTGGAATAAATTCACCTCTGAGTCTTCCGTCACCATGCTCCCCGCTCAGTGATCCGCGGTATTTTTTAACAAGCCTGGCTGTTTCAATCCCAATGGTCCTGAACAATTCAACATCCCCTGCATCTTTCAGATTAAGAACAGGCCTGATATGAAGTTCGCCGGTTCCGATATGAGCATGATAAACTGAATCCTTTCCGTATTTCGCCAGTAATTTTGCAAAATCGTCCATATAGGCAGGCAGATCCTCGACGCGAACTGCCGTATCTTCAACCAGAGAAACAGTTCTGCCGTCGCCTTTCATCTTTCCCAGAACGCCAAGCCCAGCCTTCCTCAGTTCCCATGCTTTTGCCATATCCTTGCCTCTTACAACAGGATAGGAGTATCCATATCCTGCCTTTTTGAGGGCTTTTATCAATTCATCAGTAACAGATTCAACTTCTTCCTCAGTATCCCTGGCAAACTCAACCATCATTATTGCTCCGGGTTCGCCATCAATAAAGAAACGATTATTTTTCTGGCTCAGGTTGTTTTTTGTGAGCTCAAGAATTCTGTCATCTGTAAGCTCAACTGCAGTGGGATTGAATTCCAGGGCTACCAGGTTCGCCCGGAAAGCTTCATCACGATCTCTATGGTGAACGCAAACAAGTGTCTTGTGTGCCGGAGGAAGCGGGACCAGATTTAACTTTATTTCAGTTGTAACGGCAAGAGTTCCTTCTGATCCGGCAAGAACCTTGCAGAAGTTAAATTGTTTGCCTGACTGGCTGTCAAAAACCTCTGAATCGAGAAGCATATCAAGAGCGTAGCCGGTATTCCGCCTTGGTATCCTTGGATCAGGATACCCGTCTTTTATCGACTTTTTATTCTCCGGATTGTCAAGGATATCTTTTAAATTCCTGTAAATTTTCCCTTCAAGATTATCCTGCCTGCATTTTTTGTCAAATGAATCTTTACCCACAGGGCCGAAAGTCGCTTCACTTCCGTCGCTGAGAAGTGTCTTCAGCTCAATTGTATGATCTCTTGTCGATCCGTATACAAGAGAATGTGATCCGCATGAGTTATTTCCTACCATGCCACCCATGTTGCAACGGCTTGAAGTTGATGTCTCGGGGCCGAAAAACAGGCCGTATGGACGCAGAAACATGTTTAATTCATCAAGAACAACGCCTGGTTCGACTCTCACCCACATCTCCTCGCTGTTCACTTCCAGGATCCTGTTCATGTATCTTGAGATATCTGCAATGATACCGGAACTTACAACCTGACCGGCTAGTGATGTTCCAGCTGCCCTGATGGTTACTCCGATTTTCTCTTTCGATGCAAAAAAAAGTATCTTCTTCAGATCCAAAATGCTTTTTGGCCATGCCACTGCAACAGGCTGTTCCTTATAATCTGAAGCATCCGTTGAGTAAATGGTTTTGGTAATTATGTCATATTTAATATCACCTTCAAGAGTTTCTTTAAGGGAATTTAGCCTTGTAACAAGAAAATCCATTTTCATTTTTGTTTTGAAACCGCAAATTTAGAAAATGATTTATCATCTTTCAGAATAAATACGGTGACTGGAACAATTTTTAGTAAAAAACCTTTTTTGAAAATATTCGTTTCATCCCGGTATTTAAATCGGACTTTTTTTTCTTACATTTAAAGCTGAATGTTTTAAATATTAAATAACTGATATACAATGGAATTAGTAGATCGAATCAAGTTGAAGGCAAAAAAACATAATATGCGTATCGTGCTTCCCGAAGGATACGAGGAAAGAAATATAAAAGCTGCTGATATCGCAATTGCTGAAGGACTGGCTCAGATAATTTTAATCGGGGATCCTGAAGAAATTGCTTCGCATGCAGAAAAACTAGGATTAAAGAACCTTTCGAAAGCTAAGATTGTAAATCCGAAATCACACGAAAAGAAAGACCATTATATTGATATGATGGTTGAGATCAGAAAGAGTAAGGGGATGACAAGAGAAGAGGCTTCCCGCCTTATTGAAGATCCTCTGTACCTGGGTGTTCTGATGATAAAAAATGATGATGCAGATGGTGAAGTATCAGGTGCAGATCATGCGACCGGCGATGTCCTCCGTCCTGCTTTCCATTATGTCAAAACGGCTCCGGGCATTTCAGTTGTATCTGGTGCCTTTATAATGATCCTGCAGGACAAGAAATTCGGGGAGGATGGCGTACTTATTTTCGCTGACGGAGCTGTTCATCCGAACCCGACTGATAAGGAACTTGCAGAGATAGCTGTCGCAACAGCTCATACTGCAAGAGCCATCGGAGGTTTTGAACCCAAAATTGCCATGCTGAGCTTTTCTACGAAGGGGAGTGCAAAACATGAGCTTGTTGATAAAGTTGTCAGCGCCACAAAAATTGCACAGGAAATGGCCCCTGATCTGATGATAGACGGTGAACTTCAGGGTGATGCGGCGCTTATTGAAGCTATCGGACAAAAGAAAGCACCAGGCAGCAAGATCGCTGGTCACGCCAATGTACTTATCTTTCCTGATCTTAATTGCGGTAACATTGCTTATAAGCTTGTTCAGCGCCTGGCAAACGCAGAAGCAATCGGACCTATTCTCCAGGGAATGGCAGCTCCGATTAATGACCTTTCGCGGGGTTGTTCAGTTAATGATATCGTAAGTATGATAGCCATTACTGCCAATCAGGCAGCCGGAAAAAAATAGACCTAAAAGATAAATAAAATACAATAAATCAAATGATTATCCTTGTTTTAAATTGCGGAAGTTCATCAATTAAATACCAATTGTTTGACATGTCCAACGGAAGCAAGTTGCTCGCAAAAGGACTTCTTGAACGAATTGGCCTGGTTGACAGTATTTTAACACATAAACCCACTGGAGGGGAACCTTATAAGGTCATAAATGATATTCCTGACCATACAACAGGAATAAATCTGGTAATGGCCGCATTGACTGATCCAAAGCATGGTGTAATTAAAAATGTGAATGAGATAAAGGCTGTTGGTCACAGGGTTGTCAACGGAGGAGAAAGCTATAAGGAGAGCGTCCTTATCGATAATGAGGTAAAGAAGCAAATCGAGATAAACATCGAGCTTGCCCCGCTCCATAACCCTGCAAACCTTAAAGGTATCCTTTCAGTCGAAAAACTTATCCCCGGCGTACCGCAGGTTGCGGTTTTTGACACTTCATTTCATCAAACAATGCCCGACTACGCATATATGTATGCGTTACCCTATGAATATTATGAAAAGTACAAGATAAGAAAATACGGATACCATGGCACCAGCCACAAATTTGTAGCATCAAAAGCTGCAAAATTGCTTGGGAAGGATGTGAAAGACATGAAGATCATTACATGTCATCTTGGTAACGGGGCATCCATTACAGCAATACAATGGGGCCGGTCAATAGATACATCAATGGGTTTTACACCTGTTGACGGACTGATAATGGGAACAAGAACAGGTGAAATTGATGCCGGTGTTCTTATTTATATTGCTGATAAAGAACATCTCAATGTCACCGGAGTTAATAATCTGATCAATAAGAAAAGCGGTATGGCAGGCATATCCGGGCTTTCTTCTGATATGCGCGATCTTGAAGCCGCCGCAGCAGAAGGTAATGAGAAAGCATTGCTGGCTCTTAATATGTATGCTTACAAAGTCAAGAAATTCATTGGATCATATATTGCTGTCCTGAACGGTCTTGATCTTCTTGTTTTTACAGGAGGAGTAGGAGAGAATGATTTTAAAATGCGAGCTATGATTTGCTCAGATATGGAATCCCTCGGAATAAAATTTGATTTTGATGCCAATAATGGCGTTCGCGGCATAGACAAGGTAATATCAAAACCAGAATCAAAAGCTACAGTTATGTGCATAACTACCGATGAGGAATTCGTAATTGCTGCCGACACAAAGTACATTGTTGAGCATCAAACAGTTTAAGTACTAACCTTAAAGCGATAATTATATGGTGTTAAAAAGTATGTCCGACCTTAAAGGGATCGTGGCAGGTAAACCCAGGAAGAAGCTTGTACTTGCTGCAGCCCAGGATCAGCATTCCCTGGTAGCGGTTCTGAGAGCGTGGAAAGATGAGATTATTGAACCAATATTTATAGGCGATACAGAGGGAATTCAGACTATATGTAGCGAAAATGGCTATGATATTACCGGATTAAGGATCATTCATGAACCTGAAATAGAAAGATCCGTTGAGATGGCTGTAAAGATGCTCAGCAGCAAGCAGGCAGATATACTTATGAAAGGTAAGGTAGGCACCTCATCGCTTCTGAAATGTGTCCTGAATAAGGAATGGGGTCTCAGAACAGGTAACCTGCTGTCGCATATTGCTCTTTTCGAAGTCGACACTTATCACAAGCTGATAGCAGTGACTGATGTTGCAATGAATATTGCGCCAAACCTTAAGGACAAGATTTCAATCGTCAATAACTCAGTTTCATTCCTTAACAGGCTTGGATATGTTATGCCCAAGGTAGCTGTCCTGGGAGCTGTTGAAATGGTGAACGAGAATATGGAAGCCACCTTGCATGCAGCATTGCTTTCAAAAATGAATCAGCGGGAACAGATAAGAAACTGCATAATTGATGGTCCTCTTGCTTTCGACAATGCTGTCAGTCTTGAAAGTGCACAGTTTAAAGGTATAAAGAGTGAAGTTGCAGGCGATACTGATCTACTGCTAATGCCCGATATTGAAGTCGGGAATGTGCTTTATAAATCCCTGGTTTTCTTTGCCAAGGCAAAAGTGGCATCTATCATCCTCGGAGCCCAGGTCCCAATCGTACTGACCTCCAGATCCGATTCAGAACAGGCAAAATACGACAGTATCCTCCTTTCTGCTGCCGCAAGCAAGTAAACTGAAAAGTATGATCCGATCTCTTGACCAGATGGTTGAAAAGGTCCTTTCGCATCATAAAAAGCACCGGATCGCTATAGCCTGGGCTCAGGATATAAATACAATAAGTGCAATACACAAAGCTGTAAATTATGGTCTTGCCGATGCCACTATGATAGGCCAGTCATCGGAAATTAAAAACATATGCCGAAAAGCAGGTATTGATCATGAACTGTTTACGATTGTAGATTCTGATGATGAGGTAAAAGCTTCGTCTGAAGCTGTCCGATTGACTCGCTCCGGAGAAGCCGATATAGCAATGAAAGGACTGGTAGCCACTGATAAATTTCTGAAAGCAGTTATGGATAAAAACCACGGGCTGATGCTTCCCGGGGCTGTGCTGAGCTACGTCTGTGCAATTGAATTACCTGCTTATCATAAATTGCTGTTTATCACCGATCCGGCAGTTATACCTTCACCAACGCTTGAGCAAAAAATAATTATGGCAAAATATGCAATTGAGATGGCCGGAAGGTTCGGGATAAATAAACCGAGAATTGCGCTGATATCAGCCTCCGAGAAGCCAAGCCGCCATTTTAAAAGTTCGGATGATTATGTTGTGATGTGCAAAATGGCTAAAAAGGGAGAAATTGCAGATTGCATTATGGATGGCCCACTCGATATATTTCTGGCTTGCGATAAAAAAAGTGTGGAAATAAAAGGGATTGATACTCCGGTAAATGGTGATGCTGATATACTTCTTTTCCCCTCCCTTGAATCATCGAATCCATTCTATAAAGGGCTTATGCTCTTCGCGCAGGGAGAACTTGCCGGATTAATAAGGGGAACAGAAAAACCTGTAATAGTAATGTCAAGAAGTGAAAGTGAAAAGTCGAAGTTTTTTTGTATTGCGCTCGCGTGCCTGATGGCTTAATAATTTATTCTCAGAAACTAAGTGTTAATTCAAATCCAGCTCAATGTCCAAACGGTTAATCCTGGCTATCAATCCCGGATCTACATCCACAAAATTTGCTCTGTTTGAGGAAGATAACCTGATCTTTGAAAAGACTCTCAGGCACACTTCTGAAGAATTATCAGGCTTTAATAAAATTACTGACCAGTTTCATTTCAGAAAAGATTTGATAATGAAAGAATTAGCTGGTCATAAGATTGATTTCTCAGCAATTGCTGCTGTCGTTGGCCGGGGTGGAGTAATTAAACCAATCGAATCAGGTATTTACAGGGTTAATAAAAAAATGATCGATGATCTCAGGACAGGGATCCTGGGGCAGCATGCCAGCAATTTAGGCGGTTTGATTGCAGATGATATTGCTTCATCATTACCGGGAGCGAAAGCCTACATTGTTGATCCTGTAGTAGTTGACGAGCTTGAACCTGTAGCCAGGATATCAGGACATCCCGCAATTGAACGCGTTTCAATTTTTCATGCTTTGAACCAGAAGGCCGTGGCGCGTCTTTATGCCGAATCGGTTAATAGGAAATATGAGGAAATGAACCTGATTATCGTACATATGGGAGGAGGAATAAGCGTGGGAGCACACAGGAAGGGCAGAATTATTGACGTCAATAATGCATTGCATGGTGATGGTCCTTTTTCTCCCGAGCGCTCCGGAGGACTTCCTTCCGGCCAGCTGGTTGATCTTTGTTTCAGCGGAAAGTATTCATATCAGGAACTTAAATCAATGATCACAGGCAAAGGAGGCTTAGTAGCTTATCTGGGAACCAACAACTTTATCGAAGCAAACAGCATGGCAGATAATGGAGATCAGAAGGCTGTGCTTATAATTGAAGCATTGGCATATCAGATCGCAAAGGAAATAGGAGCACTTGCAGCCATTCTTGAAGGGAAGGTCGATGCCATTATTTTAACCGGCGGTCTGTCATACCAGGTATCACATGTGGAGAGGATAAAGAAAATGGTGAGATTTATTGCCGATGTAGTTGTTTTTCCAGGGGAGGATGAGATTAAAGCATTGGCTTATAATGGATTGCTTGCACTCGACGGGAAGATTGAGATCAAGACATATTCATAGCAAATGATCTAAGGATTATTAACAGCAACAGGCAGCACTTTCCCGTTGAAAAATTTGTTTCCGTTAACAGCAAAATATGAGATAAATTCAGCTATCTCTTTTGGACTCAATGGAGCTTTAAATCCGGGAAATGCACTTTCGAACATTTCAGTCTGAACTGATCCCAGCGCCAGACAATTGACACTTATCCCTGATACACTTAGCTCACCAGCCAGGCATTCGCTGAGGCACGACAGCGCAGCCTTTGAAGCGCTGTACATCGAGAGTCCCCTGTACTTTGAACTGCCCTGATATCCTCCCATACTGGAAATATTTACAATATGAGAACCTGCTGACATCAGCGGGACTAATAGTTTTATCAAAGCTGCCGGACCGAAAAAATTTGTCTCCATCATTTTACGCTCATCATGATCAGATAGCTTCATAAAATCTGCAACAATGAGAAAGCCGGCAACATTGATCAATATATCCACTCTGCTGAAACGATTGTAAATCTGATCCCTGACAGCTTCAATTTCCTTATTTAATCCTGAAATATCCATTTTTACATAAGAAACATTCTCATTCAGGCATTCAAGCTGCAGCTCTCTGAGCCTGGTTTCATTCCTTCCAGTTACCAGTATCTGATTGTCTTTGTCCTTCGCCAGTTGCAGCACTACTTCCCTGCCGATTCCCTTTGAACCACCGTTTACAATTATATTCATATATTCAGTATATAATGATTATAGATTTTTTCGTTAATTTGTTGCCCTTTTACGTAAAGTTACAAAATTGTTTTATGAAACCATTTTGCATGAAAAGAAACCATAAGTCAAAAACAATCCGGATTGCCGGGTTATTGGTCATTCTTTTGGTTATTTTATTGAGGACTGCTTATGGGCAGCAGACAGGCAAAGAGGTGCCGCCGTTAAAAGAGAGGCTGTTTTATGGAGGGAACTTCAGCCTCCAGTTTGGGACATATACCGATATCGAGGTATCCCCGGTTATTGGGTTATGGGTGCTGCCAAAGATTGGCATAGCCGTTGGTCCTGTCTTTCAATATTATAAGGTTATGTCCAACAAGACGACCATTTATGGAGGCAAATCATATGTCGAGTTCATATTTCTCCAGGACCTGGATAATATCATCCCCCTGGGAGTTCATCTGGGTCTGTTTCTGCATGGCGAATATGAGGCGCTGAGCCTTCAATCATCCTATTTTAAACAGGCTCCATATGATTCAGAAAGATTCATGATAAATACATTTCTTGCCGGGGGAGGCATTAGACAGCAGATAGGTCAGAGATCTTCGCTTAATCTCACATTTCTATGGGCACTGAATGATTCTGGTTATGGAATTTACGGAAATCCTGAAATCCGTGTCTCATTCATGTTCTGATAAAACAAGAACAATGAACGCATTCTAAGCCCCAATAATCGTGAGTTTCCGCTTAAAGGGCCAGTTATTAATGGTTAAAATAACTTGTCCACAATTCAATATTTGACTTTTGTCGTACCAAGTGGTTCAAATACGTCTGAAATTTCAGACAGAGATTTCCAATATATTTTTCTAAAGTCCAATCCAGGTACAAAAGGAAGAATTCTAACTTATTTACATTTGTAAAGAAATAGAATTACAGTAATATTCACATTGATAACCGTATAATTACATTATTTAAAATGACATGTGTAAAGATTTTGTTTTATTGCATCTGTTCTAATTTAAAAGATTCAATATCAGCACTATTATATGATTTATCTTACAGTAAAGTCTATGTTTTTAACGATAATAGATCTTAACTTCTTTAGAAAGATAATAGTTTATCTCTTATAATAATGATAACCAATTATATAAATGCCTAAACTAAAGCAAAGAATGAGAATTACTTAACTCATAAGAGATTAATAATAAACAATATAACAAAAAAGGAAGTTTTGCATCTTTTTCGTAATAAGCAAATAATTACAAATGTAATTCATAAATGTTAATTATGTAAATTTTATATTATTTACATTTGTAATACTTTAAATTCAGATTATGAAAGACCGTATTCTTGAATTTCTTAAAAGAGAGAATAAAACTTCAGCTCAGTTTGCTGAAGAAATTCATGTTCAGCCTTCAGGTATCTCCCATATACTTTCAGGAAGAAACAAACCAAGTCTGGATTTTGTAATAAAAATGCTGGAGAAATATTCATCCCTGTCAACAGAATGGTTGATATTTGGCAAAGGATCAATGTATAAGGAACCTAAAATGGCCGATCTGTTTGCCGATATTGATTTACTTCAAACCGGAAAATCACAGAATATTTCAAGGGAAGCACCGGACAAAATGCATATTGAAGGCCCTCAGGGATCAGATATTCAGGAAGCAATTTCAGAAAAATACCAGCCAGACAGTTCTGAAGCAGTTAAAATAGTGTGGTTTTACGCTGATGCCAGTTTTGAGGAATTTTATCCCAGGAAACATTAACCAATGTTTTCCTGAAACAGATCATTAACTATCTTTGCTGAAAACAGACTGCTGATGGCAAAGAGAATAGAAGATTTCAAAATAGAAGAAAACCGTCGTCTGAATAATGATATCTTTATTCTCGAAATTTCAGGGAATAGTTATTTTCCATCCCTTAAGCCAGGACAGTTTGCACAGGTAAAAGTTGAAGGAAGCCCTGAAACATTTCTTCGCCGTCCCATCTCTATTCATGATGTTGATTATGAAAGGAATATTATTAAACTGCTTATTCAGATCGCCGGAAAAGGGACAGAAAAGCTTTCAAATCTGAAAAAAGGAGAAACCCTTAATATCATATACCCTCTTGGAAACTCATTCAGTCTTCCTGCTGAAAATTCACAAGTTCTTTTAATCGGAGGAGGTTGCGGTGTTGCACCCTTAATGTTTCTTGGAAAATACCTTAAATCAAAAGGTTACAGACCGGAGATACTTCTGGGGTTCAGAAATTCTGACCGAATAGTTGAATATGATGAGTATTCGGGAATAGGGCCAGTGTATCTTACGACTGAGGACGGATCGAAGGGCGAGAAAGGTTTTGTCACTGATCACACAATATTGAAAGAGCATCACTTCGACCATATTTGCTGCTGCGGTCCTGATTCAATGATGAAAGCCGTTGCAGCCTATTGCTTTAGAAATGATATTACATGTGAAGTATCTCTTGAACACCTTATGGCATGCGGTTTTGGTGTGTGTTTATGCTGTGTTGTAGATACAGTGAAAGGTAATCTTTGTACCTGCGTTGATGGTCCCGTTTTTAATGTAAATGAGTTGAAATGGTAAACCTTGGTGTTTCGATTGGGAATCTGAAATTTAAAAACCCCGTAATTACTGCTTCAGGTACCTTCGGTTATGGATCAGAATTTGATGATTTCATTGATGTTTCAAGACTTGGAGGTATTATTTTGAAAGGGACAACGATGGAACCAAGGGAGGGGAATCCTTATCCAAGGATGGCCGAAACCCCTTCAGGCATGCTGAATGCAGTAGGTTTGCAAAATAAGGGTATAGATTACTTCGAGAAAAATATATATCCTGTAATCTCAGGATATAACACCAACGTTGTAGTGAATATCAATGGTAGTTACATTGAAGACTATGTTGCTTTGGCTGAGAGGGTTAATGAGCTGAATAAGATCCCGGCAATTGAACTCAATATTTCTTGTCCCAACGTGAAAATGGGTGGAATGGCATTCGGAACAAATCCTGATTCAGCCCGTGAAGTCATAAAAGCCGTAAGGGCCGTTTACTCAAAAGTCCTTATTGTCAAGCTTTCGCCAAACGTCACCAATATTGTCGATTTTGCCCGGATTTCTGAAGAGGAGGGGGCTGATTCTGTTTCTCTGATAAACACACTCCTGGGCATGGCAGTCGATATAAAAGTCATGAAACCATCATTATCCACGATTACCGGTGGCCTTTCCGGGCCTGCTGTAAAGCCGGTGGCATTAAGAATGGTGTGGCAGGTGGCAAAAGCCGTAAAAATTCCAATCATAGGGATTGGCGGAATAATGTCGGCAGGTGATGCAATTGAGTTTTTACTGGCTGGCGCCAGCGCCATCCAGGTCGGTACTGCCTCATTTACTGACCCAGGGATTTCTATAACCATTCTTGA
>Ga0326726_10000080_pt1 | contig 89997 bp, 75 predicted proteins | sample MHFenrmetagenome_2_FD_207603 | JGI IMG/M metagenome (GOLD analysis project Ga0326726, IMG submission 207603) | Lab enriched peat soil microbial communities from Michigan Hollow, Ithaca, NY, United States - MHF15MN | ecosystem: Environmental > Terrestrial > Soil > Wetlands > Peat | place: USA... | reverse complement strand
CGGCGCCCACCCGCAGTTGGCCCTGGGGATCCTTGGAGGCGGAGGGGAACTTTTCCGTCTTGACGATGTCCTTGAACGTGATCAGCCCCTTCAGGAAGTTGTCCTTGTCGACGACGGGCAGTTTTTCGATGCGGTTGATATGCAGCAGCTGCTTGGCTTCGGCCATGGTGACGTTCTCGCCGGCGGTGATCAGCCCCTTGGCCTTCATGATGGTCGAGATCCTGTCGCCGACGTTGCCGGCGAAGCGCAGGTCGCGATTGGTCAGGATGCCGACCAGGCGGCCCTGGGCGTCGACGATGGGCAGGCCGGAGATCCCCTTCTCCCTGACCAGCTGCAGGGCTTGCTGGATGGTGTTGTCCGGGCGCAGCGTGATGGGGTTGACGATCATCCCCGATTCCGAGCGCTTGACCCGCAGCACTTCGCCGGCCTGCTCCTCGATGGAAAGGTTCTTGTGGATGATGGCCATGCCGCCCAGCTGGGCCATGGCGATGGCCATCCGCGATTCGGACACCGTGTCCATGGCCGCGGCGACCAGGGGGATGTGCAGGCGGATGCGCCGGGAAAACGGGGTGGACGTGTCGGCCTGGGCCGGGAGCACGTCCGAAAACCCCGGGACCAGCAGCACGTCATCGAAGGTCAGGCCCTGCTCGCTTACGATCTTGTCGTTTGTATTCATCTTCTCTTCTTGTGTTTGCCGCCGGGCATCTTGAACGCCGGGGCGGACATCTTGGGCTTGTTCTTTTTCCGCCAGTCCTCGATCTCGGCGTCGCTGACCGGGCGGAACAGGAACAAAAAGCGCAGGACCTCCTCGTCGATGCGGTTCAGGAGCGCCTCGTACATGTCGTAGCTCTCCTTCTTGTACTCGATGAGCGGGTCCTTCTGGGCGTAGCCGCGCAGCCCGATCCCCTCTTTCAAATGGTCGATGCTGAGCAAGTGGTCCTTCCACTGGGAATCGATGACCTGGAGCAGGATCATCCTTTCCAGCTCGCGCATTTGCGCCGAGCCGACCAGGGTTTCCTTTTCCCGGTAGCCGGCCTTGAGTTTCCCGAGGACGGTCTCCTTCAACTCCAGGGGCGGCTCGTCGCGCAGCTCGCCCAGGCCGGCCTGGCGGAGGTCGAGGCCGAACTGCAGGAGGATCTCCTTCTGGAAGGAGTCGACGTCCCACTGGTCGGACTCCTTGTTCTCGTCGATGTAGAACGAGAATATCTCGTCATAGAGGTCCCCGACCAGCTCCTGGATATACTCCTGGAAGTCCTTGCCGAAGAGGACGTCGCGGCGCAGCGCGTAGATGTGCTGGCGCTGCTTGTTCATCACGTCGTCGTATTCGAGCAGGTGCTTGCGGATGGAAAAATTCTGTCCTTCGATCTGCTTTTGCGCGTTCTCGATGGCCCGGGAGACCAGCCGGTTCTCCAGGGGGACGCCGTCGCTCATCCCGGCGCGGACCAGCATGCCGCGGATGCGGTCAGACCCCAGGATCTTCATCAGGTCGTCCTCCAGGGAGATGTAGAAGCGCGAGGAGCCGGGGTCGCCCTGGCGCCCGGAACGGCCGCGCAGCTGGTTGTCGATGCGCCGCGCCTCGTGGCGCTCCGTGCCCAGGATGTGCAGGCCGCCGCGGGCGATCACCTCGTCATGCTCGCGGGACACCTGCTCGTTTATCTCGGCCAGGGCCTTGTCCCTGACCACCGGCGGCGCCGTCTCCAGGCTGAAGCCCTTCTTTTTCAGGTCTTCCCTGAGCAAGGCCTCCGGGTTGCCGCCCAGCAGGATGTCGGTGCCGCGGCCGGCCATGTTGGTGGCGATGGTCACCGAACCGAGCCGCCCGGCCTGGGCCACGATCTCCGCTTCCGATTCATGGTACTTGGCGTTGAGCACGACGTGGCGGATGTTCTTGCGCCGCAGCAGCGTGCTCAAGTGCTCCGATTTCTCGATCGAGATCGTGCCGACCAGGACGGGCCGGCCCTTCGTATTGAGATCGATGATCTCCTCGGCGGCCGCGTTCCACTTCTCGGGGCCCGTGCGATAGATGACGTCCGGGTTCTCGAGCCGGATGAGGGTCTTGTTGGTCGGGATCTCGATGACGTCGAGGCCGTAGATGTGGCGGAACTCCTCTTTTTCCGTGGCCGCCGTGCCTGTCATCCCGGCCAGCTTCTTGTACATGCGGAAGTAGTTCTGGAAGGTGACGGAGGCCAGGGTTTGGTTCTCTTCCTCGACCTTGACCCGTTCCTTGGCCTCCAGGGCCTGGTGCAGACCGTCGCTGTAGCGCCGGCCCGGCATCAGCCGGCCGGTGAACTCGTCGACGATGACGACCTTGCCGTCCTGGATCATGTAGTCGACGTCCCGCTTGAACAGGTGGTGGGCCTTGAGGGCCGTGTTGATGGCGTGGACGTAGTCCATGTTGTTCAGGTCGTAGAGGTTGGGGACGCCGAGGGCGCGCTCGGCCTCGGCCACGCCGGACTCCTGGATGGAGACCGTCCGGCTCTTCTCGTCGATGGTGAACTGCTTGTCCTTCTGGAAGCGGCGCACGAGGGCGTCGACTTTCGTGTAGAGCTGGGTCGATTCGCTGCTCGGGCCCGAGATGATGAGGGGCGTCCGGGCCTCGTCGATCAGGATGCTGTCGACCTCGTCGACGATGGCGTAGTTGAACTCCCGCTGGGCCAGGTCGGCCTGCCGGAACTTCATGTTGTCGCGGAGATAGTCGAAGCCGAACTCGTTGTTCGTCCCGTAGGTGATGTCGGCGCGGTAGGCCGTTTGACGGTCGGCGTCGCCGAGGTCGTGCTGGATCGTGCCGACCGAGAGGCCGAGGAACCGGTAGATGGCGCCCATCCACTCGGTGTCGCGGCGGGCCAGGTAGTCGTTGACGGTGACGATGTGAACGCCGCGCCCGGTCAGGGCGTTGAGGTAGGCCGGCAGCGTGGCGACGAGCGTTTTTCCCTCGCCCGTCTTCATCTCGGCGATCATGCCGTGGTGGAGGACGACGCCGCCGATGAGCTGGACGTCGAAGTGGCGCATCTTCGTCGTCCGCCGGGAGGCCTCGCGGACGACGGCGAAGGCCTCGGGCAGGATGTCGTCGAGGGAGGCCCCCTGGCCCAGCTTGTCCTTGAACTCGGCCGTTTTGGCCCCCAGCTGGGCGTCGGTCAGGGGCTGGATACGCGGCTCAAGCTCGTTGATGGCAGGCACGAGCGGCCCGATCTTCTTGAGGGTGCGCTCGTTCTCTGTACCGAAGAGCTTGCGGGAAATCCACTTGTACATTTACCATTTATTATCAAAATCGGGGTCCAAAGTCAATTTGGCGCCTGGTGGGGAGGCCTGGGGAACGGGCCGGTCCAGGGGAGGTCCCGACCCTGTTCCGGGAGCTTCGGGCCCCGCATTGACAAGGCCGGATTTCAGGCCTAAACTCCTGGCAGAAATGATCTGGGGAAGGGGAGAAACATGAAGAAGACCGTGCTCGTCCTTTTGGCCGTCGCGGCCCTGGGGTTCGGGAGCCGTCTCCTGGCCCAGTTCACCGCGGCCGATATCGCCGGTTTCGACAAGTGGGAGGACTTCCTCAAGACCGCCAAGGTCGTGGCCCAGAAGCAGCTGACCGGGGCCGAGGCGGTCACCAATCCGTGGATCCTGACCCTCGAAAAGGACGGGGTCCAGCACAAGGCGGTCTGGAAGAACGTCTATGGGCTCCGGGTCAAAGGCTTCAAGGAGACCTGGAAAGGCGAGATCGCGGCCTACCGGCTGAACCGTCTCCTCGGCCTCAACATGGTCCCGCCCACGGTCGAGCGGGAGTTCCAGGGCGACAAGGGCTCCTGCCAGATGTTCGTGGACTACTGGAACAATCTGGAAACCATCATGAAGAAGAAGCTCAATCCGCCCGGCATCAAGGCCCTCTATTTCAACCGCGAGATCTGCCTTCAGCGGGCCTTCGACAACCTGATCTACAACATCGACCGCCACCAGAGGAATTACCTCATCATGGAAGACTGGCGGATGATCCTGATCGACCATTCCCGGACCTTCGGGTACGACAAGAGGGCCAAGACCGACCTGATCTACGATGAGAAATACAAGGAAGGGCCTCAGTTCATCATGGCCACGATGCCCCGGGTCTTTTACGAGGCGCTCAAGGCGCTGACCGCCGAGAGCATCCGCACCGCCGTCGGCCCCTACCTTGAGGACGAAGAGATCGCCGCAACGATCGCCCGCCGCGACCTCATCATCGCCTGGATGGACAAGCGCATCGCCACGGAGGGCGAACAGAAAGTCCTCTACTGAAAAATGGGGACGTTTCTATTTTTTTAATTAATGTTCGTCAGAAATGAATAGAAACGTCCCCATTAAATTTTTCATTTTTTCCCGATGATCTCGTCGACGAGCGGTTTCGCGTCGTAGATCTTGGTCAGGGCCTCGAGGATGCCTTGGCCGTCGACCATGACCGAGCGCGAGATCACGTCCTCATACACGAACCGGGTCGGCAGGGACTGGATGTTGCCGTCGAAGAGGACGCCCACGAACTCGCCCTTCCGGTTGACGATGGGCGAGCCCGAGTTGCCGCCGATCGAATCGACCGTGGCCGCGAAATTGACCGGCGCGGCCGGATTGACGGCGGCCTTCCGCTTGAGGAACCTCTCGGGCAGCTCGTAGGGGTCCTTGTTGCCCGCCTCGGCCGATTTGTCGTAGAGGCCGGCGAAGTTCGTCTCGAAGGGGACCTTGCGGCCGTTCTCGACGTAGCCCTTGACCACCCCGAAGCTGAGCCGCAGGGTCCCCGTGGCGTCGGGCGGGATGGATGTGCCCTCGAGCTTGAACATGACCTGGGCGATGCGGGCGCCGTTGCGCGTCTCGACCGCGTCGACCTGGTTCTCATAGCGGGCCCGGAGTCCCCGGGACACGGGATCGACCAGCAGGGCCAGCTTGATCATCGGGTCGGCCGACTGGTAGACGGCGTCGAGCCCTCCCTCGACAAGCTTCTTGCGGACTTCGATGTCCTTGAGCTTGGTCCCGGCGATAAGCTCGCGGGCCACGTCCTGCGGGGCCCTGCCGCCGAGGATCCACTGGACCTCGATCATGTCCGGCAGCTCTTCCTTGAGCTGGGCCAACGAATCGGCCAGCCGGATCGTCTCGAACTCGTCGTAGATCGGGGCGGGGGAGAGGATGCCGCGCGTGACCGCCGCCAGGGACACATCGCGGAACTCGCGCAGGCGCGCGGCGTCGGGTCTGGATTTCTCCATGGCCAGCCGGACGATGTTCTTGGCCATGGTGAAGTAGGTCGTGGAGAAGCCGTTCCCCCGCTCGAAGAAGACCAGGGGCTTGAACATGGCCGCATAAGCCCTCTCGGCGGCGGCGACATCGTCCCAGGCGGCCCCGTAGTCCTTGGCCAGGGCCGGGTCTTTGGCGACCCGGTCCCTCAGGTCCTTCTCCTCGCGCTCCTTCTTGGCCATGAGGGCCTTGTCGAGCAGGCCGGACTGGTAGCCGACGGTCGCTTTGAGGCTGTTCTCGATGCCGAAGAGGTTGCGCATGGCGATGCGAGACTCTTCCTCGCCCTTGGCGGCATAGGCGTGCATGTAGGCCTGACGTCGCTTGAGCATGGCGATGCTGAAGGGATAGCTCGTGTCGCGCAGGAACTCGAGCTGGCTCATGGTCAGGAGCCGGCCCGTGGAGCCGGGGTGGCCGGAGCAGAAGACGAGATCGCCCTCGCGGACGTCTTTGGTCGACCACTTGATGTAGTTGTCGCTCTTGAACGGCTGGCCGTTCTCATAGATGCGGAAGAGCGTGATATCCAGGTCGTAGCGGGGATAGGTGAAATTGTCCTGGTCGCCGCCGAAGAAGGCGACGACGTATTCCGGCGCGAAGACGAGCCGGACGTCGTCGTGGACCCGGTAGGTGTAGAGGTTGTACATCCCGCCCGAATAGAGGGTGACTACGACGCCGCGGACGTTCGGGGCCGGGGAGGCCTGCTTCTCGAGCGCATCGATGACCTGGCGGCGGGCGTCGGCGGCCTCGACGGCCGTCATGCCCGGCTTCTCCGCGCCCAGGACCTTGTCGGTGACGTCCTCGATGCGGGTGAGCACGCGGAGCTCCATGCCCGGGACCTTGAGCTCCTCGGCCCGGGTCCGGGCGTAGAAGCCGGTCTTCATGAGGTCGCGCTCCTTGGAGGACAGGTTCTGGACCGCGCCCCGGCCGACATGGTGATTGGTCAGGACCAGACCGTCGGGCGAAACAAAGGAACCCGACGCCCCTCCGAACGAGATCGACGACAGGCGGAGGTGGTCCATGAACGCCGGGGTCATGGTGAAGCCGAATTTTTTCTGGAGGACATCCTTGGGCGCCTTGTTGAACAGCCACATGCCCTCGTCGGACGACGCGGGCAGGGTCAGGACCAGGGACAGGAGGACGGCAAAGAGGAAACGCCTCGTTCTCGGGTGGTTCATCGGGATGACTCCTTTCCGGGTTCGCTCGCCAGACTATTATGTCCGAACCCGGCCGGGATTTCCAGAGCTCAGGCCGTCGCGTCCTGACTGAGGCGCTCGAGGACCTTGGCCGCGGTAGCGGCTCCGACGAGGTCGCCGAGCTCGGCCGGCGGGGCGTTGCGGATGGCCTCGAGACTGCCGTAGCGGGCCAGGAGCGTCGATCTCTTCTTCGGGCCGAGGCCCGGTATGCCGTCGAGCAGCGATTCGAAGCTCCTCTTCTCCCGGCGGCCCCGGTGAAAGGTGATGGCGAAGCGGTGGGTCTCGTCGCGGACGGCCTGGACGAGCTTCAGCGCCGCGGAGGTCCGCTCCAGGCGGACGCCGTCCCGCAGCGCCGGCGTGTAGAGGATCTCCTCGCGCTTGGCGATGGCCACGAGAGGGACCTGGGAAAGGCCCAGGCCGGCCAGCGCCTTTTCCGCCGCGCCGAGCTGCGGCTTGCCGCCGTCGACCATGATCAAGTCGGGGAGGGGCGCCTCTTCATCGAGGACCTTGCGATAGCGCCGGGTCAAGACCTCTTCCAGGCTGGCGACGTCGTTGGGGCCCTTGACCGTCCGGATGAGGAACTTGCGATAGGAGTCCTTGTCCGGGCGGCCGTCCCGGAAGACGACCAGGGAACCGACCGACTGCTCGCCGCCGGTATTGGAGATGTCGAAGCCTTCGATCGTCCGCGGCAGAGCGGGCAGCTTGAGCGCCGTCCGAAGCTCATCGAGGGGAACCAGGTCGCCGGCCTGCCGGCGGAGATAGGATTCGGCGTTCCGGCCGGCCAGGTCGACCAGCTTGCGGTTTCGCCCGGTCCGCGGGACGAGGACACGGACCTTGGCCCAGCCGAGGAGCGACTGGAGGCCGGTCGTCTGGGCTGGCTTCGCCGGCAGGAGGAGGCGCGGCGGCAGATCGCGGTCCCGATAGAACCCGGCCAGGAATTCCCCCACGAGCTCGGCGTCCGGGACGTCCGGCGGAGCGTCGATCGCCTGGGCCTCGGAGTCCCTGATCTTGCCCTTCCTCATGAAGAAGACATAAATGGCCGCGCGGTCGGCGATGCGGGCCAGGCCGACGACATCCTGGTCTTCGAGAGAAGTGGAGATGGCCCGCGGCCGGTCCCGATAATCCTCGATCGTCCGGAGCAGGTCGCGGGAGCGGGCCGCCTCCTCGAAGCGCTCCTCGGCGGCCGCTTTCTCCATCCTGGCCTTGAGCGTGCGGGCCAGCTCGGGCATGCGACCCTCGAGAAAGAGGCAAGCGTTCTCGACGTCCTCGCGGTACTCGGCCGGCGAGACCAGGCCGACGCAAGGGGCCGAGCAGAGGTGCAGTTCGTATTCGAGGCAGGGGCGCTTGCGGCCCTTGAAGACGGCTTCTTCGCAGCCGCGGATCCGGAAATGCCGATTGACCAGGTGGATGGACGAGCGGGCCCGCTGGGCCGGGCTGAACGGCCCGAAGTAGCGGGCCCCGTCGGGCTCGACCCGGCGGCTGAAATAGACGCCCGGGTACTCGTCCCCGGCCGTGATCTTCAGGTAGGGGAAGCTCTTGTCGTCCTTGAGCCGGAGGTTGAAGCGGGGCTGGTACTGCTGGACGTAGTTGTTCTCGAGGAAGGCGGCTTCCCGTTCGGAACCGGTCAGGATGAAATCGATGTCCGTCGTCTCGCGGAGGATGTTGCGGACCTTGAAGTCGGGGTTGGGCAGGAAATAGGAGCGGACGCGATCGCGCAGGGACCGGGCCTTGCCGATGTAGACGACCTCGCCGGCCGCGTTCTTGAAAAAGTAGATGCCGGGCTTGGCCGGGAGCTCGGCGGCGCGCTGTTTCAGCTCGTCGAAGTCCGCCATAACTTATTTATTTTCCGCCTTTTCCGGCCGATTTTCAAGAGCCGGGCCGGTCTTGGGGCTACAGGCCCAACTCGAGCTCGTGCTTCTTGAGCTTGGCCAGCTCGTCGCGGTAGGCGGCGGCCTTCTCGTACTCGAGGGCGTCGGAGGCTTGCTTCATCAGCTTGGTCAGCTCGTCCATGCGCTTCTTGCGCTTCAGGGGCGAGAGATAGATGTCCTTGTCCTCCCCGAGCTTGGTGTAGTCGAGGTAGTCGCGCTCATAGACCGAGGTCAGGACCTCGTCGATGCCCTTGATGATCGACTGCGGCGTGATGCCGTGGGCGGCGTTGAACTCCTGTTGGACGCGGCGCCGGCGGGCCGTTTCGTCGATGGCGATGCGCATGGAGTCCGTGACCCTGTCGGCGTAGAGGATGGCCTTGCCGTGGACGTTGCGGGCGGCCCGGCCGAACGTCTGGATGAGCGACGTGCCGGAGCGCAGGAAGCCCTCCTTGTCAGCGTCGAGGATGGCCACGAGCGAGACCTCGGGCAGGTCCAGACCCTCGCGAAGAAGGTTGATGCCGATCAGGGCGTCGAACTTGCCCTTGCGCAGGTCCCGGAGGAGGTTGACCCGGTCGAGCGTCTCGATCTCGGAGTGAAGGTAGCTGACCCGCAGGCCGAGCTCATGGTAGTGGCGGGCCAGGTCCTCGGCCATCTTCTTGGTCAGGGTCGTGACCAGGACGCGCTCGCTGCGGTCGGCCCGGGCCCGGATCTCGCCCATAAGGTCGTCGACCTGGCCGCGGATGGGCCGGATCTCGATCTCCGGGTCGGTCAGGCCGGTGGGCCGGATGACCTGCTCGATGACGCGCCCTTCCGAACGCCTGATCTCGAACAGGCTCGGCGTGGCCGAGACATAAAGGGTTTGGCCGACGCGGCCTTCGAATTCGTCGAAGTTGAGGGGCCGGTTGTCGAGGGCCGAGGGCAGCCGGAAGCCGTGCTCGACCAGGGTCAGCTTGCGGGACCGGTCGCCCGCGTACATGCCGCCGATCTGGGGCACCGTGACGTGGGATTCGTCGATGATGGTCAGGAAATCGCCGGGGAAGTAGTCGAGGAGCGTGAACGGCGGATCCCCGGCGGCGCGGCCGGTTAGGTGGCGCGAGTAGTTCTCGATGCCGGGGCAGTAGCCGAACTCGCGCAGCATCTCGACGTCGTAGAGCGTGCGCTCCTCGACGCGGGCCGCCTCGACGGCCTTGCCGCGGGCCTGGAAGAAGGCGACCTGCTCCTTGAGCTCGGCTTCGATGCCGGCCACCGCGGAGCGCAGGATCTCGGCCGGCGTCGAGAAGAACGTCCGGGGATGGATCATGACCGTGTCGAGGCGCTCGCGGACCCGGCCGAGGAGAGGGTCCACCGCGGAGATGGCCCGGATGCGGCCGTCCTCGAGCTCGATGCGGTAGGCCGAGTCCTCGTAGCTCGGGAAGACCTCGACGACGTCGCCGCGGACGCGGAAGGTGCCGCGCTTGAATTCGGTCTCCTCGCGCTGGTACTGGACGGCGACAAGCTTCTCCAACAGGGCCTTGCGGGTCAGCTCGGCCCCGACGGCCAGGGAGAAGCTCATCGAGTAGTAGGTTTCGGGAGCGCCGATGCCGTAGATGCACGAGACGGAGGCGACGATGATGACGTCCCGGCGGGCGTACAGGGAGTTCGTGGCGCAGAGCCGGAGCCGGTCGATCTCGTCGTTGATGGTCGCTTCCTTGGCGATGTAGGTGTTCGTGGCCGGGATGAAGGCTTCGGGCTGGTAGTAGTCGTAGTAGCTGACGAAATATTCGACCGCGTTGCGGGGGAAGAAGCGGCGGAATTCCTGGTAAAGCTGGGCGGCCAGCGTCTTGTTGTGGGAAATGACCAGGACCGGGCGGTTGACCCGGGCGATGATGTTGGCCATCGTGAAGGTCTTGCCCGAGCCGGTGACGCCCTTGAGGACCTGATGGCGTTCGCCCGCCCAGAGACCCTCGGTCAGCCGGTCGATGGCCTGGACCTGGTCGCCCTTGGGCTCAAAATCGGAGCTGAGCTGGAAGGCTTCCGGTCTACGGGACAATTATTCTTTCATCCGGATGCCGCCGGAGAAGCGGGCGCCGTTGGCGATGGTGATCTTCGGAGTGATGACATCGCCGTTCATCTCGGCCGTCTCCGCGATCAGGGTCCGTTCGGCGGCCCGGACCGTCCCCTTGAGCTCGCCGTGCAGGACCAGGGCGCGGACCCGGATCTCGGCCTCGACCTTGGCCCCCTTGGCGATCGTCAGCGTCCCCGAGGGAACGGTGATCTTCCCTTGGAGCCGGCCCTCGATGAGCATGTCCTCGTGGGCCTCGATGTCCCCGGTCAGGTTGACGGTCGAGCCCAGACGGGTGACGCCCGGGGCCAGGGGTCCTTCTGGGTCATGCGTTCGGCTGGCGAGATCATCGGCCATGGCTTCCTCCGTTTCAGCGCTCCTCTCCGAATTATAAGGGCGGGGGAGAGACAAGTCAACGCGGCTGTGGGACGGCCGTCCGGCGCGTTGACTTGTCCGCCCAATATGCTAGAATCCTAGCCGGTCGAGCGGGCATAGCTCAATGGTAGAGTACCGGCTTCCCAAGCCGGGTGTTGTGGGTTCGAGTCCCATTGCCCGCTCCATTTTTTTCCTGATAAAGACGGGGTCAAACCTATCTTTTGTCATTTTGTCACAAAAGGTAGGTTTGACCCCGACTTGAAGGTCCCCGATGAAGGTCTGGCAGCTGATCGTCGAGCCTGAGCCGCTTCCCGGCTCCTGGAACATGGCCGTCGACGAGCACCTTTACGGGCTGGCCGCCGGATCGCCCCGGACCTTCCTGCGCTTCTATCGCTGGGAGCGGCCGACCGCTTCCCTGGGCTATTCCCAGGACGCGTCCAAGGTCGTCGACGTCGAGTTCTGCCGGTCCCACGGCATCGACATCGTCCGCCGCATGACCGGCGGCAAGCTCGTCCTCCACGACCGGGAAGTGACCTATTCCGTCGCCTCGGCCGATACGGAGGTCTTCACCGACACCCTGCGCGAGTCCTATCGCCGCATTTCGCTGGCCCTCCTGAAGGGCCTGGCCCTCATGGGCCTCGAGGCCCGTCTGGCCGAGACCTCGCCGCCGGCCTACATCCGCAGCACCATGCCCTGCTTCGCCTTCCCGGCCCGCGACGAGATCGAAATCGGCGGGCGGAAGATCGTCGGCAGCGCCCAGAAGCGGACCGGGGCCCTATTCCTTCAGCACGGCTCGATCCCCGTCGAAAAGGACGAGACCCTGCTGGCCGCCGTCTCGCGGCCCGGCGAGACGGCCGAAGGCCTGGGCATGACCTCCCTGTCCGAAGCCTGTGGCCGGCCCGTCGATTTCGACGCCGCCGTCGGCTTCCTCGTCCAGGGCTTCGCCGACGAGTTCGGAGTCGGCTTCGACCGCTTCTCCCTGGGCCCCGACGACCAGGCCGCCGTCCGCGCCCTCCAGGAGTCCAAGTACGCCTCCGATCCCTGGACCTTCCGCCGCGGCGGCCCCCCGGCCCGTTGACATTTCTTTTGGCCCGGTGCTACACTCGGCCCAAAAGAGGTCGAGGCCATGAACGAAGTCGAAGAGCTGTCCAAGCTGGATCCCGCCGGCCTGCCGCCCCTCAAGTCCGTCCTTCTCGACGACCTGTATCAAAGCGTCCTCAAGAACCTCCACCTCGAGCTCGGCCAGGGGCCGGTCCTCTACCTCCTCTCCCCGAGCTATTCGGTCCTCAACCCGACCCCCGACGAGGGCATCACCGAGTTCATCACCAAGAACGAAACCCTCATCGATTATCTCAAGGAAGCCATCGTCCAGAACCTGGCCCAGTACTCGGTCCTCGTCGACATCAGCAGCTATTTCATCGAGCAGAACGGCGGGCTGGTCATGGCCCGGCTCCGCGAGCGGGATTCCGAAGGCCGTCGTTTCGAGATCAAGTTCTACACCCACGACCCCAAGGAGCTCCTGTCCCATTACGAGGACAAGATCTACATCGGACGGGACTTCCTGGACCTCTTCAGCCCGGTCCGGAAGTACTTCGGCATCAAGGACTCGATCGTCTCGCTCAAGGCCCAGTTCGAGCGCCTGACCGAACGGGCCGGGGCCAAGCTGCGGAAGGCCCAGGACTTCGGGTCATACTTCCAGGAGATCGGCGATTCGGTCAACGAGCTCCACAAGGAAGGCCTGCTCATCCTCCAGAGCCTGCCGCCGCACCTCGACTTCGCCAAGCTCAGCGGCCACGACCTCATCGAGATCAACGCCCAGTACCGGACCATCAACCACTTCGTCATCGAGCTCCACGACACCGTGGCGGAGTTCGAGACCCTGCTGCGCTACAAGGAACGCTCCGACTTCGTGCGCTACGTCACGAAGTACAAGAAGGACGTGACCAACCTGATCTCGTACTTCAACATCAAGGTCAACGGGCTCATCGCCGAGCGCATCCACGCCTGCAAGCCCAAGCACGGGTGATCTCCGTTCCCTGGCCGATAGAGGAGTTTCTCCGTGCGGCTTTGCTCGGGCATTCCCCTAACGGGCAAAAAAAAGAGCCCGTCCTGGGCAAGGACGGGCCCGCGCTGGTGCGCTTAAGATCTATCTAAAATTTCCTGGCGCCTTCCTGGATGTGGATGTTGTCGTAGGTCGTGGACAGGAAAACCAGCGGGGCGGCCGCTTCGCCGGAGAAGGCCTTGACCAACGAGACGCCGTTCGTCTCGTTGACGTCCGGCTTGGCCTCCAGCCCCCAGGACACCGAGCCGCCCTTGGAGCGGGCCTCGAGCCGGGCCTTTTCGCCCGACGGCCAGGTGAAATCGATGTCCCCGTACTCGTTGCGGACGTCGATCGGGCCCTTGAGGTCCCGGGGCTGCAGCGTGACCTGGCCGTTGTGGTTGATCACGGTCGCCGCTCCCGAGAAGTTCGTCAGGGAGACGTTCTCGTAGGAGGTCTTGATCGAGATCGACGGGCCGTCGATCCCTTTCCCGGTGACCGTCGCGTTATGGGCGTCGACGATGAACTGCCCCTCGACACCCTCGGCCCGGACCGGATCGTAGCTGGTGTGGACCTCGAGGTCGCCGTGGACCGTGTTGGCGACGACTTCCATGTTGTGGCCGATGACCTTGGCTGGCCCGACGTTGCCGAGGACGACCTTTTCATATGAGGCGTCGACGGTGACCGGGCCCTTGACCCGCAGGACCTCCACGTCCGTGTTCGGGCTCCGCAGGTCGGCCTTGCCGCCCACCCCGTCGATGCGGATGCGGGCATAGCTCGTCTCGACCGACAGGTCGCCGGTGATCGAGCCGGCCCTCACGTCGCCGTGGCTGTTGACGATCTGGCAGGCGCCCTGGATCCCTTCGGCCTCGACGTCGTCATAGCTCGTCTCGAGGTCGCAGGGACCGGTCACGTTCGAAGCGTAGAGCTCGCCGTGCCTGTTGCGCACTGTGGCCTGCCGGACGCTTTCGACCCGGACTGTGCCGTAGGAGTTGGTGACATTGACGACCATCGTCTTCGGAACCGTCAGGATGAACGACGTCTCGATATTGTGCGCCTGGGCCAGCTCGGTCCGGTTCGTGGCCAGCACCAGCCTGTCCGTCGTGGCCGTCATCGTGTACTTGACCTGGGCGGCCAGCGATTCCGCGTCCTCCTTCTTCCGGCGCCAGACGGACTTTTTAAAGGTCAGCTGGACGAAATCCTGGTCGCCGCCGCGCACCTCGACCGAGCCGTGGCTGTTCATGATCTCGAGGGCCGGGGGCAGGGGCGCTGCGATCGTCCGCTGTTCTTCAGCGGCGGCCTCCTGGCCCCCGATGCCGAGATCGTCGAACCAGACCCAGTCCCCGTCGAGGTTCCACCTGCCCGTCTTGACCTGGAAGACGACGAAGCCCGCCAGGACCAGGACGGCAACGAGGAGGATCTCCCTAAATTTCATGGGTCTTGTCCGCGGCCGGGCTCGACTCCTGGGCGTTCTTTTCCTTGAGCCCGAGCCAGAGCTTATTGGCGCCCCAGATGATCAGGATGACGGGCCAGAACCGCCAGAGCTGCCAGATAGCATGCCAGATGTGGACGTTGAACTGATGCAGCAGGATCAGGACACCGAAGAGGATCAGGACGACGCCCCAGAACAACGAATTGCCTTTTTTAGGATTGGCCATGGTGAACCTTCCTTATTTGTCTTTCTTGGGCTTGGCCGCATCGTACACGAACTTGAGCCCGACGGCGATGACGGCGATGGGCCAGTAGCGGTAGGGGAGGATCTCGAAGTTGGCCAGGATGAGGCAGATGCCCAGGACGATGAGCAGGATCCCCCAGAACATGGACCCGGACCCCTGGGCCTCAAGCGGAGATTGGACGGCCGCAGCCGCCTCTCCGGGCTTCAGCCCCGCGGCGGCGGCGTTGATGGCTCGCGCCGACTGGATGTTGTCGAAGAGCTGGTAGAAATAGAAACCCGCGATGCCCAACCCGAACACCACGCCGCTCCCGCCCTCGGCCAGCGAGACGATCAGCCCCCAGAAGATGATGAACTGGAGCAGGGCCTTGTTCCTCTGCTCGTTGTAGAGAGCGCCGACGCCGAACGGCAGCCAGGCCGACAGGAAACCGGCCAGGCCGGGCGATTTCATCGGCCTCTGCGCGACTGCGGTCTTTTCGTTCATGGCATGAACCTCCATGGGAAATTTATTTCTTATCGTCCGGCCGGGACAGTCCCAAGGCATCGAACGACTTGACCACGCTATCGGTCAGGGCCCCGACCTGGCCCTTGATCCCGCCGGCGTCGGCGTAGAGCTTCTCGACCGTGCCGATGCCGCGGTGGAGCTCGAGGTTGATCTTCTTCCGGATGGCCTGGCCCTCGGGATGGAACGCGATGAAGGTCAGGACGGCGATGAAGGCGGACAGCGCGGCGTAGACCGGCTGGAGGGCCGGCCGGGCCAGCCACTCGAAGAGCGGCCGCACCAGGCTCCGCTTCTCCCGTTTCTTCCCCGGGATGGCGTAGAGACGGGCGTACAGGGCCGGCGAGGGTTCGACCTCCGGGAAGGCCGCCGTGGCCGCCAGGGTCTGCTTCAGCAGGCCGGCCAGCTCGGCGCATTCGGGGCAGGCCGCCAGATGGGCCTCGACCTCGGCCATATCCGCGGCGGCCAGCCCGCCCTCGAGATAGGCGGATAGAAGCTCTTCGATCCGTTCGCAGGTCATGAGAGTTCTCCCTTGCGCTCCTGCAGGACCTTGGCCAGCTGGATCCGGGCCCGGTTGACCCGGGACTTGACCGTGCCTAGGGGCAGGGCCAGGACCTCGGCCAGCTCCTCGTAGCTCTTGCCTTGCAGGTCCCTTAGGATGATGACCATGCGCATATCCGCCGAGAGGCGATTGAGCCCCTCCCAGACCAGGGTCTGGGCTTCTTTGGCAACGAGACTGTCCTCCGGGCCGCCTCCGACGGCTTGGGACAGGACCCGCTCGTCGAAATCGTCGCGCTGGGTCCGCTCCCACTTGGTCCGGCGGTACTCGTCGATGAGGTGGTTCTTGGCCAGGGTCAGGAACCAGGCCGTGAAGTTCTTGCCGAAGTCGTATTTCGGCAGGGCGCCGTGAAGCTTGAGGAAGACCTCCTGGGTCCGGTCCTCGGCCTCCTCCCGGCTGCCGCAGAACTGATAGGCCATGTTAAAGATCCTCCTGGCGAACGCGTCCACAAGGGTTTTCCAGGCTTCCTGGCTGCCTCCCAGGCAGTCCCTGATGATCGCGTCCAAATCCACTCAATTCACCTCGGTTGACGGATTCGCATGGAGCAAAGTTCCATGTCGGGCCCCATTTTCCGTCAAAATCCCATAAAAATGAAGCAGAAGCCCTATAATAGAGGGGCCAAAATGAAACAGCTTGCCGCCCCTGGGAGTTAAGGAAAGAGGATGGACGAACAAGAGCTGATCCGTCGCGTCCAGGAGGGAGACGAGCGCGCGTTCGCCCAGATCATGGCGTTGTACAAGGACAAGATCGTGAATTACCTGTACCAGTTCACGGGCGACTACCAGAAGGCCGTGGAACTGTCGCAGGAGACGTTCATCCGGGTCTTTTTCAAGGCCAAGAAGTACAGACCCATCGCCCCGCTGTCGTCCTGGATCTATGCCATCGCCTCGAACCTGGCCAAGACCGAATGCCGGCGGTCCCGGAAGATGTCCACGGTCTCCCTCGAGGAGCTGCCCAACAGCTACTCGAGCGGCACCTATTACGAGGACCCGGCCGACCCCGGCTTGGGCCGCAATCTCCGCGAGGCCCTGGAGGCGCTCCATCCCCGCTACCGCGTCCCCGTCGTCCTCAAGGACATGGAGGGCTTCTCCCAGGAGGAGATCGCCAAGATCATCAACAGACCGGTCGGCACGGTCAAGGCCCGGATCAGCCGAGGCCGCGAACAGCTCCGGAAGACGCTCGAAAAGGCCCGCAAGGACGAGAGCCCGCAGCCCGACAAGAACGAGGTGAGTGAACATGGAAGGGCATGACGTTCTGACCAAGGTGACCAAGGTCGCCGCCCCCGAGGATTTCGAAGAGAAGGTGCTGGCCCGGTTGCCCTCGGCCCGGGCCGAGCGGACCCGCCGGGCCCGCCGGGCGACCTATCGCTATGCCTTCGCCGGCTCCGCGGCCCTAGTGCTCGTCGGCTTCCTCTACTTTCGTCCGGCCACGGTCGAAAAGCCGACGGTCCTGACCTACGCCGAACGCCAGGCCCTGGCCGCGAACCCCGGCCAGGGCGGCCGCTCGACCGCCGGAAGGAACCGCTTCGTGCCTGTCTACGAAACCATGGATTACGCCTCCGAATTCCGGAACACCCAGTCGCGGCCCGCGACCGTTTACATACTGGAGCAGGTTTCCGAGGTCCCGTCTACGGAAATCATTTACTAACCCGAATGATCCATAAGAACGCCCTTTTTCTTTTCCGTCTCCCCTTATGGGGCGTTCTTACCCTACGGGCGAACCGATGCGGCCCATCCGCTTCGTTCTCGGGGTTCGCGGTACTGAAGAGTACAGCTTCACCCCACGGGCCTCGCATCTGGGCCTCCTCGATTCGTGAATCATTCAGGTAAGGAGGGTGCGAAGGCATGAACAAGATGATCAAGGCGGCCCTGGTCGTCGCGGCAGGCTTTGTCCTGCTGTCCTCGGCGTACGGGTCTGAAGTCGCCGGGAACGATCCCGACATCGCGGCGGTCGCCAAGAAGGTCTATCCCTCCGTCGTCCGGGTCGAGGTGCAGAACGGCACGCGCCGGGTGGCCACGGGGGTCGTCGTCGAGAAGGGCGGTTATATCGTCACGACGGCCCTGATCTCCCCGCGCGGCGAGAAGATCTCGGTCACGACGTCGGAAGGCAAGACCGTGGCGGCCGAGTTCCTGGGCTTCGACACGGAGACGCAGCTGGCCCTGCTCAAGGCCGCCGATGCCGGACTCCCGGCGCTCGGCCAGGGCAAGGTTTCCGACCTCGGGCCCGGGTCCTGGATCTGCGTCGTGGGCGTTTCCCCCGAACTGACCGCGGCGGTGACCCAGGGCATCGTCAGCTCGATCGCCGACGACAAGCTCCGGCTGAATGTCTGGGTGACGCCGGGCTCGAGCGGCGGCCCGGTCGTTGACGGGAGCGGGCGCATGGTCGGCCTGCTGCGCGGGATCTACATGGAAGAACGCCCGGTCGTTTTCCAGTTCCGCGATAAGCAGCAGGCCGGTTCGGGCTACGTCATGAGCAACCGGGCCGAAGCCCCCTCGTCCGGCATGGCCCTGGCCGTTCCGGTCGACGTCGTCAGGGACGTCGTCGGCCAGATCAAGGAGAAGGGCCGCGTCGAGCGCGGCTGGCTCGGCGTCGGCATCGCCCAGGACGAAGAAGGCCGGACGGTCATCGGCTCGGTCGACCGGCAGAGCCCGGCCGAGCTGGCCAAGCTCCAGCCCGGCGACGTCGTCCTCAGGATCGGCGATCGCGACGTGACGGCGCCCGATGTCCTGGCCGGCGAGATCCGCCGCATGAAGCCGGGCCAGGAGGCGACGCTCAAGATCGAGCGGGACGGCAAGCCCCTCGAGGTCAAGGCCAAGCTCGGCGAATTCGCCGAGGACGACGCCATGAAGGAGATGGACCTGCGCTTCCCGGGCCTCTTCGGGCCGGTGCCCCCTCCGCCGGGCGCTTCCCAAGCCGCGCCGAAGGACGGGATGAAGCGTGAGGCGCCCCGCTCCTTCGAATGGTCTTTCGAGTCCCGCAAGTACATCGGCGTCTCCGGGATGGATCTCAGCCCTGAGCTGGCCGCGCGCTTCGGCGTCAAGGACGGGACGGGCGTGATGATCGCCCAGCTGACCGACGGAGGTCCGGCGGCCAAGGCCAAGCTCCTGGTCGGGGACATCATCCTCAGCGTCGACGGCAAGCGGGTGGAAACCGTGAACGACCTCATCGATCTTGTCCAGACCAAGGCCAAGGGGGCCCGGGTCAAGATCGAAGTCCTGAGGGACAAGAAGACGATGAAGTTCGACGTCGAGATCGCGGAGGACGAGAGCGGCCTGCCGCTCGGCTCCGGCGAGCTGAAAAGCCTGCTCGAGTCCTGGCAGGGCTACACGGACGCCCTGCAGAGGGAGATGCAGAACTGGAACGGCAAGACGCCGCTTGATTCGCAGACTCTGACGGCCCTGACCCTCAAGGGCCGCATGCGCAGGATCTAAGGGACCTGCTCCGGTCTCTCGAGTTCTGAGGGACTGTCCCCGGAGCGACGCGAAGGGGACTGTCCCTCTTCTTCTTTTACTCCGGCAGGTTCAGCCACTTCTTCCGCAGCCGCTCGTGCTCCGCGGCCGGCAGCTTCGACCTTTCGGCATAGCCCTTGGCGGCCCGTTGCCTCAAGGCCTCGTAAAGCATGACCGCGACCGAGACCGACAGGTTCAGGCTCTGGACCATGCCGAACATCGGGATGCGGACGACCTTGCCGGCGTAGGCCAGGCATTCGTCCGAGATGCCCTCGGCCTCGCTGCCGAAGACGAGCGCGATCGGCTTGGCGAAATCGACGTCCGTGTACGGAACGGCGTCGCGCGTCAGGTGCGTGGCCACGATCTCGAAACCGGCCTGCCTCAGGGGCTCCAGGCAGGCCGCCGGGCCCGGATGGACGCCGATCTCGAGCCATTTGTCGGCCCGCGTCGAGATGGCCTCGTTGAAGCGCAGGAGCTCCGGGTTGGGGGCGACCAGGTCGAGGTAGAGGACGCCGGCCGCGTCGCAGGTCCGGATGACCGCGCTGGCGTTGTGCGCGATGGTCACGCCTTCGAGGATGACGCGCAGGTCGGCCTGGCGGCTCGACAGGACGCGCTCGACCTTCTCGATCCGCTCGGGTGTCGGCATGGGCAGACTATAACAGAGCCGCGCTAGGCGGGCAAATCAGGGGCTGCCCCCGCAGGGGACGGCCCCTCTTTCGAGGATGCTCCCGATCTGCCGCGGCTTGATCAGGTCTCCCGGCCATATTGAAAATCAGGCCGACTTCCCTTATAGTTGACCCGCCGTGCCGGTGTGGCGGAACTGGCAGACGCGCGGGACTCAAAATCCCGTTCGGCGCAAGTCGAGTGTGGGTTCGATTCCCTCCACCGGCACTTTCTCAGTGAGGTTCCCTCTTACTCTCCAGGCTCGCCGCTGCCGCGCGAAGGTCGAGGAGCAGCCATTGGCCGTGGACGATCTTGTCCCGCTCCTCCCGGATGAGCTTCATGAATCGGGCGATGCCGAAGGGCTCGTTGCCGTTGGCGTGAACGAGGACGATGCTGCCTTCCTTCGGCCATTGGTTCTTGCCGAGCCACGCGTCGCTGCCCACGGGGACCAATCCAAAGGACTCCACGGTGAGGACGAGCTCCCGGCTGGACACGAGTCCTGGGAAACGGAAGAAGATCGACGGCGTCAGGCCTCGCTCGATCATCGCGGCCTCCGTCCTCAGGATCTCGGCCGAGACGTCGGTTCCTTTCTCCAGGAGATAATTCTCCTTGAGCGGCCGGGACTTGGTCCAGTGGTGATGATAGGTGTGATTGATCCACGTCACCGAGATGTCCCCGGACTTCTCGAGTCCCTGCAAGAACTTGAGGTCGGGACCGTGGCTGTCCATCCAGACCCCCGTCACGGCCACCGCGACGGGCACCGGCCTCTCCTCCTTGCCGAACTCGCGCACAAGGTCGGTGAACAGGCCCCGGTCCAAGGGCTTGCGGGACGGGCAGAGATCGACGGTCAGGGCGATACCAGGCGGGGAGGCCATGAGGTGGGTCAGGCCCGCGTTCTGGACCGCGGCGGCATTCGCCGCTGCGTCGGCCAGGGCTTTGAAATAGACCGAGCGCGCGAAGCGGTCGGCGATGGCGTTGCGGGGCGCGGCTGTCACTCGGACTTCGTTTTCGCTCCGGATAGCGGTCCGTAGATCGTTGGGATCCAAGAGGAGATAGCTGGTCCGGCCGTCGAGACGGAATTTCCGCAGGACGAGAGATAGCCGATGGTCAGACCGGGAGACGGCGGTCCCGGCGAAGGGCTTGTAGCTGGAGACCGATCGGCCCTCCAGGACAGGCGTTATCAAGGTGACGAAGAGGAGCGGAAGGCCGATCGACGTCTTTATTCTTGGCATGCCGTTCGACCGCGGTGGCCTTTTCCCTTCCCAATCGCGGAGGCCGAGAATATCAATGAGCGTCCCCCCTGTCAATCGAACTCGAAGTTCTTACCTCACGCGCAGGGGGAGCGGGTAGGCGCGGACTTCAGGACGCCGGGGCGGGGACCTCTTCTTCTCGGCCGTAGAGGTGCTTGATCAGCAAGCGGATCGTGTCGGGATAGCGATGGAGGAATTCTACGCCGATATGGAAGCGCCTGGCGTTCTTGCTCTTCTTGATCCAGATGACCCGGCCGTCCACGCGGAGAAACTCATTGGTCCTCTTGAGGTCGACGAGCATCCGCCAGACGCAGCCGACGGGAAAAACCTGATCGCTGATGATCCGCGCTCCGGAAAGGGAGATGTCCTGGGTCAGGCCGTAGATCGCGCCCTCGGAAGCCGCATGGAGAACGATGCCGCAGTCCTTTATGAGGACATCGTCCTGTTCAGCGAACCTCTTTTCCTTGCGTTTCTCCATCTCTCCGCCCTCTCATCGGCCCTTGACCAACACGTCTCGCCAATTCTCGGGCTCTTGACCGAGGAAGTCCATAACCCAAAAGGGGGATTTTCTAGGGTCCTACTCCGGCCTGTGGCTCCTGCTTAGCCGATCTGGCATGAATCGCGCATGTTCAGAGGCGCGAGTTTCTTGTCAGCATTGGAGAAGCACGATGAGAGACAGGAGAATCATAAGGGGGATCATCGAGGCGGCCGTCCTGGCCCTGCTCGCATTCGGAGCTGCCGCCTGCAGCAGCAGCTCCTCCCCGGCGCCGCCGGGCACCTCGAAGTTCTTCACCTCGACTACCGTCCATGCCCATACGCACACGATCATACTGACGCAGGACGACCTCAACAATCCGCCGGCCCAGGGGCTTTCGATGATGACCACGTCGGCGACGGGCCATACCCATAGCTTCGACATGACCCAGGCGCAGCTCATGACGGTCGCGGGCGGCACTCCGGTCACGATCACGACCGGTTCTTCGGACGTCACGGGGGCCCACACTCACGACTTCACGATTAGCAAGTGGTTCTGAGCGAAGGATCGCCGAGGGCCTGGCCCGGGTGAGGGGATCAGGGCTCGTCCGCCGCGGTTGACTTCCCGGGGGCGCCGCGTTATCTTTTCATCAGGTCCGGGGAGGCCACGGGCTGGCGCGCCAAACCGGAGCATCCGATCTCGATCCTCGTAGGGGCGCTATGGACAAGCCGGGACCCTCTGACAAGACGGAAACCCTGAAGACGGCCGCCGGCCTTCCCGATCGGATGATCGGGCCCTACCGTCTCCTCGAGAAGATCGGCGAGGGCGGCATGGGCGAGGTCTGGGTCGCCGAACAGCACAAACCTCTCCACCGCCGCGTGGCCTTGAAGCTCATCAAGGCCGGCATGGACACCCGGCAGGTCATCGCCAGGTTCGAGACCGAGCGCCAGGCCCTGGCCATGATGGACCACCCGGCCATCGCCAAGGTCTTCGACGCCGGCGAGGCCGACGACGGACGCCCCTATTTCGTCATGGAATACGTCCGGGGCATCCCGATCACGACTTACTGCGACAAGAACCGCCTGACGACCGGCGAGCGGCTGGATCTCTTCTGGCACATCTGCGAAGGCGTCCAGCACGCCCATCAGAAGGCCATCATCCACCGCGACCTCAAACCCTCGAACATCCTGGTCGCCGTCCAGGACGGCGTGGCCGTGCCCAAGATCATCGATTTCGGCGTGGCCAAGGCCACGGCCCAGGGCCTAACCGAGCGGACGATGTACACCGAGCTGGGGATGCTCATCGGCACGCCGGAGTATATGAGCCCGGAGCAGGCCGAGATGTCCGGCGAGAACGTCGATACCCGGACGGATGTCTATTCGCTCGGGGCTATCCTGTATGAACTCCTCGTCGGGGCCCTGCCGTTCGACCCGAAGGAGCTGCGCAAAGCCGGGTACGACGAGATCCGGCGGAGGATCCGGGAGGTCGATCCGCCCAAGCCGAGCACGAAGCTGAGCACGATGGGGGAGGCCTGGACGGCCCAGGCCCAGAACCGCCGCACGGACCGGCCCGCCCTCATCCGCCAGATCCGGGGGGACCTCGATTGGATCACGATGAAGGCCCTGGAGAAGGACCGGACGCGCCGTTACGGGTCGCCGTCCGACCTGGCGGCCGACATCGAGCGCTTTTTACATCACCAGCCGATCGTCGCCCGCCCGCCGAGCAGCCTCTACAAGACCCGGAAGTTCGTCCGCCGCCATACCTTCGGCGTCGGCGTGGCCGGCTCCATCGCCGTGCTCCTGGTCGCCTTCTCGGTGACAACGGCCCTGCAGGCCCGCCGCATCGCCCGGGAGCGGGACCGGGCCAACCAGGAGGCCGAGGCGGCGCGCCAGGTCTCGGATTTCTTGACGGGCCTGTTCAAGGTCTCCGACCCGAGCGAGGCCCGAGGCAACAGCGTCACCGCCCGCGAGATCCTCGACAAGGGCGCCGACAAGATCGCCCTGGACCTCCAGGGGCAGCCCGTCGTCCAAGGCAAGCTGATGAGCACGATGGGCCTGGTTTATGACAACCTGGGCCTGTTCGGTCCGGCCCAGACCCTGCTCGAGAAGGCCCTCGATACGCGGGTGAAGGCCCTTGGCCCGGATCACCCTGATGTGGCCGCAACGATGAGCCAACTCGGCACCGTGTGGTGGCACACGGGCGATCTTCCCAAAGCGCGTGATTTCATGGACAAGGCCCTGGCCGTCAACGAGAAAGATTTCGGGCCCGCGAGCGACCCCGTGGCGGCCACCCTGCACAACCTGGGGAATATTTACTGGAGATGGGGCAAATACGAGGAGGCCCGCGACGTCCTCGAACGTTGCCTGGCGATCCGGGAGAAGCTCCATGGTCCCGAGCATGCCGATGTCGCCGCGACCCTCAACTCGCTCGGCGCCATCGCCTACAAGGAAGGCGACCTCAAGAAAGCGGCCCAGATCTGGCAGCGCACGCTGGCCATCCGCGAAAAGACCCTCGGCCCTGACCACCCCAATCTGGCCCAGACCCTCAACAACCTGGCCATCTGCTATACCTACAGTGGAGAGCCCCAGAAGGCCGTGCCGCTCCTCGAAAGGGTCGTCAAGATCCAGGAAAAGGTCCTGGGCCCGAAGCACCCGGACCTGGCCTCGGGGCTCATGAACCTCGGGGACGCCCTGCGGACCAGCGGAAGCGGAGGCGACGCCAAGGCCTATTACGACCGGGCTGTGGCCATCATGGAAGCGGCCAGCCCGGGCAATCCCGAGCTGGCCCGCTTTCTGGACCGGCAGGCGGGGGCGATCCTCGCAACGAACGATGTGAAGGGGGCGCGGTCAGTTTACCAGCGGTCCCTGGCCTTGCGGCAAAAGGCCCTTGGCGCCAAGAACCCCGAGGTCGCCGAAAGCCTGGCCGGCCTGGGGGATTGCGCTTTTCGTGAGGGGCATCTCAAGGAGGCCGAATCCCTCTACGATCAGGCCCTCCCGCTCGTCACCAAGCCGGACGGCACCTACTTCCCGGCGGCCTCGGACGTTCTCCAGCGACTGGCCAAAGTCATGCGAGCGACCGGCCGGGAGGCCCGGGCGGTCGAGATCGAAGCCAAACTGAAGGGTCTCGGGAGGTTCTGACCCACGGATCAAGACGCCAATTTGCCGAGGAGCCCGCGGACCGCGGCCTCCCGCACTTTCAGGCTCTCCCTATAATCAAAGACCTGGGTGTGGTGGAACTCCGTGCGGATTTCCTCGAGCTCCTTTTGCAGGATCTCGGTCAGAAGGTCCTTTTCCTGCGGGCTCAGCTCGATGGTCATGTTCCCCTCCCTTCCCGGGCTCAAACCTGATTGAAATATAGGCCGAAAAAGCGACGATTTCAACCTCTTCGGTTCGGGGCCAGGTCCTGGACGGACCGTCTGAGGCCGTTGACCGCGTCCCCCTCGGGTGCTATCCTCCGACTAAACAATGGATGTATGCCTCTCAAGGAGGTCCCATGACCAAGCTCAGGCTCGCCATCCTTTCCCTGGCGGTTCTCATGATCTCGAACGGTCTCAGCGGCGCCGAGGTCCGGCTGACCGCCCTGACCCTGCAATCGGGCAAGACCTTTGATCTCAGCTTCGCCAAAACGTCCCGGGCCCCGTCCGACGCTTCGATGCAAGCCACGATGGGCTTCGAGAGCGGGCAGGCCTCGGTCAAGGTCAGTTATAAAAAGATGGAGCCGGCCGTCCTGTTCGCCGGCGACATCGCCGCTTACGTCCTTTGGGCCGTCCAGCCCGACGGCACGGTCGAGAACCTGGGCGAGATCGTCGCCGACAAGAAGAGCGCGTCCGGCACGCTCCAGGCCTACACCGGCAAGAAGACCTTCGCCCTGATGGTGACGGCGGAGCCGTTCGCGACGGTCACCCATCCGACGGAACTGGTCGTCTTCGTGTCCGGGGAGGTCCAGGGGATCAACATCGCCAACACCCCGTTCGCGTTCACGGACTTCACCGCCGACTACAAGCCCGCGCTGCCTTCGATCGCGAGCTTCCAGTACAACGATCCCACGCCGGCGGCCGTCAAGCAGGCCGCCAAGGCGATGGAGATCGCCGAAAAGCTCAACGCCGCCGCCGTCGATCCGAAGGCTATGGACGGGGCCAAGGTCGCTCTGGGCAAGGCCATGGCCTCGAAGGGCGACAAAAAGATCATGGCCGACCAGGCCCGGGTGGCCGCCCAGCTCGCTGCTCAAGCCATCAAAGCGACGGTCAAAGCCAACGAGGCCAAAGCCGCGGCCGAAGCCGAAGCCAAGCGCCGGGCCGAAAAGGCGGCCCTGGAGCAGAGAGCGACGACGGCCGAGAGCGAGTCGGCTCGCATCGCCGGGCAGCTCCGGGAGGTCCAGGTCCAGCGCGAGGCCCTGGCCAGTGAGTCGGCCAACCTGGCCAAGCAGACGGCGAGCTTGACCGCCGAGCGCGACGCCATCGCCGCCGACCGTGACGCCGTCAAGGCCGAGCGGGACAAGATCGAGGCCGACCGGCAGGCCATCGCCAAGGAGCGCGACCAGCTGGCCGGCATGCTGAAAGGGGCCCTCTCGAGCGTGGCCGAGACGACCGAGACCGCCCGCGGCGTCATCGTCAGCCTCTCCGGCATCCTCTTCGACGTCAACAAGGCCACGCTCAAGCCGGCATCGCAGATCACAGTGGCCAAGCTGGCCGGCATCCTGATGGTCTTCCCGAACATGGACCTGAGCATCGAGGGGTACACCGACTCCACCGGCGCCGCCGACCTCAACATGCGGCTGTCGATGGACCGGGCCCGGGCCGTCTATGAGTTCCTGATGGCCCAGGGCATCTCGAACGCCCGGATGAAGTACCAGGGCTTCGGTCCGGAGAACCCGGTGGCGCCGAACGATACGGAGGCCAACCGGGCCCGGAACCGCCGGGTCGAGGTCGTCCTGACCCAGGCCCGCCATTGATCACAGGCCGGCTTCTTGATCCGTGTCTGAGAGTTAGGCCCTAGCTCCCGTCCGGTCCTCGTGAGGGGGAACCTTTTCACCGAGGAATCCGTCTATCCTCTTTGATAGCCGAAGTCTGAGGTGCGTCATGAAAAAATGGATCTTCCGCGGCTTCGCCGCCGTCCTGCTCCTGACCTTCTTCTATTTCCTGTTCGCCTGCGGCGCGAAGAAAGTCGAGACCAAGCTCGTCGCGGCCAGCCGCGGCGACATCAGGGAAAAGGCCCTGGCCGTGGGCACGATCGAGCCCGAAAAGGAGATCAAGGTCAAGTCAACCATCCCGGGGATCGTTGCCGAGGTCCTGTTCAAGGTCGGCGACGCGGTCCGGGAGGGGGCGCCGCTGTTCAAGATCTCTCCCAACCCGACCCCGCTCGAGTACGTCGAAGCCCGCCGGGCCATGGAGCTGGCCGAGGTGACCATGAATAAGCTCAAGGGCGATTGGACCCGCGAGCTGGCCCTCTATAAGGGCAACCTCATCTCCGGGTCCGAGATGGACGCGACCGAGGGTGCCTTCCGCGAGGCCGAGCTGCGCTACAAGACCTCGGCCGAGCGCTTCGAGCTGCTCGAGAAAGGCCGCATCCGCCTGTCCAACAAGGACATCAACTCCTATGTCAATTCGCCGATCAGCGGCATCGTCCTGTCCCAGAGCGTCTTCCAGGGCGATCCGGTGGTGCCGCTGACGAACTACCAGCCGGGCACCGAGCTCTGCTCGCTCGCCGACATGAAGAGCATGCTCTTCAAGGGCACGGTCGACGAGATCGACGTCGGCAAGATCACCGAAGGGATGGGCGCCGAGATCCAGATCGGGGCCCTCCCGGACGCCAGGATCCCGGCCCGGGTCGACCGGATCTTCCCCAAGGCCAAGAAGGAGGGCAACGCCACGCTCTTCGACATCTGGATCGTCATCACGGGCGCGCCCGGCGTGACGCTCCGGGCCGGCTTCTCGGCCACGGCCAGCATCCAGATCCGCGAGGTCAGGCAGGTCGTCCTTCTGCCCGAGCGGCTGGTGCTGTTCGAGGACGGCAAGCGCCTGGTCGAGGTCCCCGACGGCGAGAAGACCAAGAAGATCGAGGTCCGGACCGGCCTCTCCGACGGCCTGAACATCGAGATCCTGGACGGGCTCAAGGAAGGCGACAAGGTCGTCGAGCGCCCGCCCCGCGAGATCAAATGATCGCCATCTTCTTTCGGAACCTGTTCCGGGACCTGGTCCGGCAGCCGTTGAGGACCGCCCTGACCCTGTCGGGCGTCGTCTGGGGCACCTTCTCGGTCGTCCTGCTCCTGGCCTTCGGGGACTCCGTCGCCAAGGCCCAGATCAAGCGCTTTCACGGCATGGGCCAGGGCATCGTCCTGGTCTTTCCCTCGCAGACGACGCTGCCCTGGCAGGGCTTCCTCAAGGGCAAGGCCGTCCGGATCACGCCGGAGACGGTCGAGGACATCCCGGCCAAGGTGCCCGGCATCGAGCTCATCAGCCCCGAGTTCATCGGCAGCCGCCTCATCCGCTACGGCCGTAACGAGTTCCGCGACACCGTCCGGGGCGTCAACCCGCAGTTCGAGCTGATGCGGAACACCATCGCCGAGAAGGGCCGGTTCATCGATCCCGAGGACATGGCCGACCGCAAGCGGGTCTGCTTCATCGGCGATGTCCTGGCCCAGGACCTCTTCGTGACGGACGAGCCCGTCGGCAAGACGGTCTTCATCGACAGCGTCCCCTTCACGGTCATCGGCGTGATGCGCGTGAAGCTGCAGTCCTCCAACTATAACGGCCAGCGCGACGAGCGCTGCGCCTTCATCCCCTGGACGACCTACGCCTCGCTCTACGGCAACAAGTACGTTTCCAACATCATCTTCCGGCCGCTCGACACCTCCCGGAGCAAGGCGGTCACACAGGACATCAAGGTCCACCTGTCCAAGCTCATCGGCTTCTCGCCGGCCGACCCGGACGCCCTGGGGATCTGGGACACGCTCGATTTCGAGAAGCAGTTCACGACCTTCTTCCTGGCCTTCACCATCTTCCTCGGCGTCATCGGGACGTTCACCCTCCTCGTCGGGGGCGTGGGCGTGGCCTCGATCATGCGGGTGGTCGTCGACGAGCGGACGCGCGAGATCGGGATCAAGCTGGCCGTCGGGGCCCGTCGCCGGACGATCCTCTACCAGTTCTTCAGCGAGTCGTTGGCCATCATGCTCATCGGCGGTCTGGCCGGCTTCGGGCTGGCGGCCGGCGTCCTTCAGGGAGTCAAGGCCATGTCGCGCGGCCCGGCCGGCGACCTGAGCTTCACCGGTTTTGTCGGCATCCCCGTCCTTAACCCGGCCGTCGTCGTCTCGACCATCCTCATCCTGATCGGGATCGGCATCGTCTCCGGCCTCATCCCGGCCCGGGCGGCCGCCTCGACTGATCCCATCGAAGCCCTGAGGAAGTAGGGGGGAGCGCCATGAACCTGACCCTGCCCCGGTTCTTCTGGAGCGAATACCGCAAGCGCCGCCGGCGCGCCGCGCTCATCACCTTCGCGCTCTTCTGGGGCACGCTCTCGATCCTGCTGCTCATGGCCTTCGGCCAAGGCATGAGCACCCAGGCGCGGGTCGCCTTCAGCGGGCTCGGCGAGACGCTGATCATGGTCTATGGCGGCCAGACCTCGCTCCCGTTCCAGGGCCTGCCCAAGGGCCGGACGATCCGGCTCTATCCGGAGGACGTCGACTACCTCAAGGAGCGCGTCCCCGAGATCCTCCACATCGCCCCGGAGTCCTATAGCTACCTGGCCGTCTCGGCCAACGGCAAGGAGATCAACCGGACCGTCCACGGCACGACCCCCGAGTTCGGGCTCATGCGGACCCAGGTGCCGCGCTTCGGCGGCCGCTTCCTCAACGCCGAGGACGAAGCCAAGGGCCGCAAGGTCGCCTTCATCGGCTGGAAGGTGTCCACGGACCTGTTCGGCGCCGAGGATCCCATCGGGCGGACGATCGTCATCAACCGCATCCCGTTCACCGTCGTGGGCGTCCTCCAGAAGAAGATCCAGGACTCGATGTACAACGGCCCGGATGCCGACCAGATCTACCTGCCGTTCCTGGCCTTCCGGCAGATCGACAACCAGCGGTACATCGACCAGATCCACATCCAGCCCGCCGAGGCCTCGCAGTCGCCGCTCATCGAGCAGCGCGTCAAGACGCTCCTCGGCCGTAAGTACCGCTTCGATCCCGGGGACCGGTACGCCACGAGCTTCTGGAACACGATCGAGGATTTCAAGCAGGGCCAGGCCATCTTCAAGGGCATCGAGGTCTTCCTCAGCATCATGGGCGCCCTGACGCTCCTCATCGGCGCCGTGGGCGTCACCAACCTGATGTACGCCGCGGCCAAGGAGCGGACCAAGGAGATCGGCATCAAGCTGGCCATCGGGGCCCGGCGGCGGACGATCGTCGGGCAGTTCCTGCTCGAGACCCTATTCGTCTTCGCCAAGGGCACCTTCTGGGGCTTCGTGCTGTCGTTCAACATCGTCCACCTCATCCGGCTGGCCCCGATCAACTATGACTCCTTCGGCATCGAGGCCTACCTGCTGCGGCCGGAGTTCTCGCTGCGGACCTTCCTCATCTACATGGCCGTGCTGGGCGTCCTCTGCTTCCTGTCGGGCATTTTCCCGGCGCTCCGGGCCTCGCGGGCCAATCCCATCGAATCGCTGCGCTATGAATAAGGGACGCTAATGATCGATCTCAAGGACATCACCAAGGTCTACCGGACGGGCAGCCAGTCGCTGGAGGCCCTCCGCGGCATCTCGCTCGCGATCGACCGGGGCGAGTTCGTCTCCGTCATGGGCCCGTCCGGCTCGGGCAAGTCGACGCTCATGAACATCGTCGGCTGCCTCGACACGCCGACCGCGGGCGACTACGTCCTCGACGGCGAGAAGGTGGCCGGGTTGACGTTCGACGAGCTGGCGGCCGTGCGCAACCGCAAGATCGGCTTCGTTTTCCAGAACTTCAACCTGCTGCCGTACGCCACGGCCTGGGAGAACGTCGAGCTACCGATGCTTTTCGACGGCAAGAACGCCCGGAAGCGGCGCGAGCGGGTGACCGAGCTCCTCACGGCCGTCGGCCTCTACGACTGGCGGGAGCACCGCCCGACCGAGCTCTCCGGCGGCCAGCAGCAGCGCATCGCCCTGGCCCGGGCCCTGGCCAACGACCCGCCCATCCTGCTGGCCGACGAACCGACCGGGAACCTGGATTCCAGGAGCGGCGAGGAGATCATGGCCATCCTGAACGACCTCTGGCGGTCGGGGCGGACGATCGTCATGGTCACACACAATGACGCCGTCGCCGCCTGGTCGGAACGGACGATCCGCCTCTTCGACGGCCAGGTCGTGGCCTGAGCCCGCCCTGCGGCCGGCCGGTTTGACACCCTCCGGACCGGGGATTATCATGACTCCATCGCCGGGCCTGCCCCGGCACTCTCCGCCCGCGAGGAGGGACGCGATGAAAAAGACCCTTGTTCTCGGCGTTCTGCTTTTGGCCGGCCTCTCGGCGGTGCCCGCGTCGCCCGGCGCTCAAGACCTGAGCTGGCCCCAGTTCAAAGGCTACGATGTCCCCTTCGTGCCGACGCCGCCCGAGGTCGTCGAGGGCATGCTCATCCTGGCCGGGCTCAAGACCGGGGACATCCTCTACGACCTGGGCTGCGGCGACGGCCGGATCGTCATCGCGGCGGCCAAGAAATACGGCGTCCGGGCCACCGGGATCGACATCGACCCCGTGCGCATCGGCGAGAGCAACAAGAACGCGGCCGAGGCGGGTGTCGCCGGCCAGGTCCGCTTCATCCAACAGGACCTGTTCCAGGCGAACTTCAAGGACGCCACCGTTGTCACTATGTACCTCTTGACGTCCGTCAATCTGCGCCTGCGCCCGAAGCTCCTGACCGACCTCAAGCCCGGGACCCGCCTGGTCTCGCACAGCTTCGAGATGGGGGATTGGACCCCCGACAAGACGGTGGTCGTGACGACGAGCTTCGGCGACGAGCGCGATATCCACTTCTGGGTCGTCCCGGCCAACGTCTCAGGGAAATGGGAGTGGGATGTCGCCGATGGCTCCGGCAGCCGGCACTATGTCCTCGAGGCCCAGCAGGAGTTCCAGGCCGTGACCGCGTCCGGGCACGAGGACCACTGGCCGCTCTCGATCAGCGAGGTCAAGCTCTCCGGCGACGCCATCAGCTTCCGTCTCGATACCGAGGCCGACGGCAAGATGGTCTCGCGGCTCTATGAGGGCAAGGTGGCGGGCGACGCGATCACCGGCATGATCCGTCCCGCCGGCAACGCCAAAGCGGTCCCCGTCGCTTGGCGGGCCGTGCGCGATCCCAAGACGGTCGTGACCATCGCCAAGTAGCCGGGCCGGACTCGCCTCAATCGAGGGCGAAGGCCCGCGAAGACAGGGCCATCAAGGCGACCAGGCCGGGGTCGAGGTCCGCCAGCCGGCCGCTTCCCGCGGGCAGCTTGTCCTTGAGCCGCCGCCGCAGCTTGCGCAGAAAGGAGAAGCGCACCGGGAACGAGCGCTTGGCCCGCCGGACGAAGGCCCTCCGGAAGTAGGCCGGCTGCTTGCCGACCGACTCCCTGAACATCAGCCCGATGCCGCTCCCGATCGCGTCGCAGAGGGCCGAACGGGCGGGCGTCGCTCCGCGACGGACCCGGGCCAGAACGTCGGCCAGATAGGATTCGAGCCTGAGGGCCGTCCCGTCGAGCGGGGCGGGGGTGACGTCCGCGGAGAACAGCGTCCGGTGGCCGGAGGCCGTGTCCTCGGCGATATCCTGGAGGTCGTCGGCGAGCTGCAGGAACGTCCCGAAGGCGAAGCAGAACTCCTTGTCCCCCGGCCGCAGCGCGCCCGCGACGAGGTAGCCATCGGCCAGCACCGAGGTGCCGCCTTTCTCGAGGCTGATCAGGAGGATCTCCTCCGCCGCTGCCGCCGCCCCGGGTCTCTGCTGGAGCAGACTCTTGACCTGGGCGTTGTAGATGGCCAAAAGGGACTGATAGACCTCGGGGAACTTCTCGCGCGGGAACTGCCTTTCGATCAGCCGGACGAGCGAAAGGAGCCTGATCTCGCGGGGCGTCTCGGCCGGCCGGTCCGCCCCTTCGAGCCAGTCGCGCAGCCGGGCCATGACCGCGAGCTTCCGGTCCTCATCGGTCCCCGCGTCGTCGAGCAGATTGTCGAGGTAGGGATAGACCATACTGTAGGCGAAGATCGCGTCCGTGATCTCGACCGGGAGACCCAGGTCGAACTGGAGCGAGTTCATGATCCAGACGTTGCGCAAGGCCTGGTAGGCGGAGGGGAGGCTCAGCTCGGGGTCGAAGTCCCGGGCGGCCCGGATGAACCGGCGCGTCGAATCGACGAAGCGGGCGTCGTAGACGGCCTCGAGAGGCAGGCCCGTGAGCTCCAGGAGCTTCTTGAACGAGGGCCGGAGGGAGGCGCTAAGCTCCTCGAGCTGGGCCGCGCCCAGCGAGCCGTCGAGAAAGGCGGTCCGGACGGATTCCGAGGCCAGGCCCGACACGAGCCGCGAGAGCTCGGCCTCCGCCGCCCGCCTGTCCCTTCGGCCATAGCGTTTTCCCGGATGCCGAGCTTCCTCCGGTGACGCCTGCCACAGACGTGCGTGGTCCCGGACGAGCTCATCGACGCGCCGGCCGAGAAGGCCGACTTGATCCGATAGGAACGAGGAGATATCGCTCATGGCCGCCGCGAGTCCGATTATAGGGCAAATCCCGGCCTCCGTGAACGAATTCTGTTGACACCCGACGCCGCGGACCCTATCATCGCGGCGGCCGCAAGGCCGGAGGACCCGCATGACCCACCAAGACGCCGCCGCCGTTCTCGGGCTTCTCGGGATCGACTTTTCCAAAGCCCGGCCGGACCTGCCCCTCGCCGGAAGCCCGGAGAGGAGTCTCGACCGGCTGGCCGCCGAATCGACCGACGGCCGGCTCTGGATCGTCGAGAGACACGACCCGGCCGCGGCGCCGCGCAAGCAGGAGATCGCCCGGGCCGCGGCTCTCATCGCCGCCCGCCTGCCCGAGATGAGGACTTGGCTGGCGTTCGCCCCGGACCGGTACATCGCCGAGCGGGGCGGCGGGGCCTGGCAGGTCTCGCCCTTTGTGCCGGGCGTCGCCCTCGATCGTCCGGCCTACGCCTTCGAGGGCTGGCGCGGCCAGGCCCTGGCCGACCTGCTCATCCGGTTCCACGCCGCCTCGGCCGGACTGGTCATGCCGGAAGACGGCCCGGCCTTCTCTCTCGCCGCATTCATCCACGACCTCTTCGGCAAGCTCAGCGACCGCCGCCGGCCCCTCTTTGAGCGCCTCTACCCGGCCCTCCTTCACCTGGAGCGGCGCCTGTTCCCGGCGCTGGGGCTTCTGCCGGTGAGATTCAGCCACGGCGATTTCCATCCGCTCAACGTCATTTGGGCCAAGGACGGTATCGCCGGGCTGATCGACCTCGAGTTCTGCGGCCCCAGGCCCGAGACCTACGACGCGGCCCTCCTGCTCGGCTGTCTCGGCATGGAGGAGCCGAAGGCTCTTGTCGGGGACTTGGTCAAGACGCTCGTCGCCCGGCTGCGGGCCGGGGCGGGCTATTCGGCGGCGGGCTGGGAGCTCGTCCCGGACCTCGTCCTGGCCCTCCGCTTTGCCTGGCTTTCCGACTGGCTGCGGCGGGACGACCGGGAGATGATCGATCTCGAGGCGGTCTTCATCGGGCTGTTGCTCGCGAACCGGGAGGCCCTGGCGCGGGCCTGGGCCTGATCAGTGGGAGATGGCGGTCGGGATGCCGCCGTTGCGCTCGGCGTAGAGGTGCTTGATCAGCGAGAGCAGCGTCTGGGAGATGCTGTGAAGGAACTCGATGCCGCTCTCGAAGAGATCGTCGTCCTCATCGCTCTTCTTGGTCCACTTGACCTCGCCGTCCACCTTGATGGACTGGTGAGTGCGCTCGAGGTCGATGACGATGCGGACGACGCTGCCGACCGGGAAATAATGCGGCGTGCAGATCCGGGCGCCGGAGAGGGAGATGTCGTGGGTATGGGCATTGATGCCGTGTCCGTAGAAGGCCTCGGCGGTCTCGGAGGTCGACTTGATGAACACGGTATTCCGTTCCTCGAAGCGCTTGTCCTTGCGGTTGTCCATGGCCATTTCCTCCCCGAGCCGGGGGCGCTCGGATAAATTCCGAGGCCATCTTCACTCGGGGGGTCCAAAGGGTCAATCACCCCTAAAGGTGATTCGCGAGGTGAGATCTCACCCCCCTGCGGGCGAGGCGGTCAACTTCTTCGTTCGACGATGTAGGCCAGAAGTCCCCGCAGCAGCTCGCGGTGCCTGTCCCGGACGGGCAGGGCCGCGATCTCCCGGGCCGCCCGGCGGGCCAGCCGGAGCATGACCCGGCGGACCTCCTCCCGGACCCCCGACCGGTCGGCCAGATCCTTGACGAAGCCGATGTCCGCGTCCGTGGCCCCGGGCCGGCCGAAGATCCGGCCCAGCCGCTCGGCGTCGGCTCCCTCGGCCCGAAGGAGCAGGCCCGAGGCGTAGAGGGTCTTCTTGCCCTCGCGGATGTCCGAGCCGACCGGCTTTCCCGTCGCCGCCGCGCTGCCGAAGAGGCCCAGCTCATCGTCCTTGATCTGGAACACCAGCCCGAGATCCTCGCCTAGACGCTCGAGCGCCGGACAGACCGCCGGCCGGCCACCGCCGAGCGCCCAGCCCGCGGCGAGCGGCAGGTAGAACGAATAGCGGGCCGTCTTGTAGCGGTAGATCTCGAGGATCCGCCGTTCCGGAAGGGGACCGGGGGTCGAGCCGGATTCGACGTCGAGCATCTGTCCCAGGCCGACGAGACCGAACTCGGAAGCGAAAAGCTCCTGGACGCCGGCGGCCCGCCGCGGCCGGCCCGGCAATTTGGCCACGGCTTCGAAGGCCAGGAAGATGGCGATCTCGCCGGCGCAGATGGCCAGGCTCGTGCCGTAGTGGGAGGCTTCGGCCCCGCGCGGAGCCACCCGGGCGTATTGTTCGTGGACGGACGGCCCGCCGCGCCGGCGCGGGTCGCGGTCCATGATGTCGTCGTGAATGAGCAGGCCCGACTGGATGAGCTCGAGCGCCGTGCCCGCCCGGATCGCGGCGGCGCCGGGCCGGCCGCCGGCCATCTCCGCGCCGAGGGCGACCAGCACGCCCCGGATCATCTTGCCCCGTTCGGTGAACGTGCCGAGCCGGCCCAGGACGTCCCGTCCCCAAGGCCGGAGCCGGACGACGTCGCCGCGCTTGGCGAGGAGGAAAGCGCGAAGGTCGCGCCGGAGCCTTTCGCGCACGGGCCCGAAATAGCCTTCGAAGGTCATGCCGCCGTCTCCCGATCCCCCGACGGCGCCGCCCGCGCTTCGAGCCGCCGAACGACCTCGGTGATGAGCTCCATGGGCGTCGAGGCGCCGGAGGCGATGAAGACCGTGGCGTCCGCTGGGATGTCGAGGGCTTCGACGCTCTCCGGCCGGTCGATCAAGTGGGTCCGGGGGTTGATGGCCTTAGCGATAGTGAACAGGTGCCGGGTGTTGGCGCTGTGGCGGGAGCCGATGACGATGACCACGTCGGCCCTGGGGGTGTGCGTCTCGACCTCGCGCTGGCGCGTCTTGGTGGGCTGGCAGATCGTGTCGTAGAAGACGACGTCGGGGACGAGGGCCCGGATGCGCTCGAAGATCCGCCGGGCTTCTTCCGTGATGAACGTGGATTGGGCCACGACGCCGGCCCGCTCGATCCCGGCGAAGAGGTCGGGGGTCACTTCGTCGGGCGATTTGACGACCAGGGCCCGCGAGACCTGACCGACGATGCCGCGGACCTCCTCATGGCCGACCTGGCCGATGACCACGGGCACGCGGCCCTGGGCCTCGATGGCGCGGATGCGGTCATGGATGATCCGGACCATGGGGCAGGTGGCGTCGACGAAATCGAGCCCCCGGGCCGCCAGCTCCTCGTAACGCTTGCGGGTCGAGCCGTGGCTTTGGAGGATGACCACTCCGCCGGCCGGGACCTCCTCGAGGGTCTGGACGATGTGCAGGCCCTTGGCCCGCAGGGCCTCGACGACGTGCTCGTTGTGGACGATCTCGCCGAGCATGTAATAGGTCCGGCCCGGCCGGCCGGTCAGCAGATGTTCCGTGAGCTCGAGGGTTTTGCGGACGCCGAAGCAGTAGCTCAGCGTTTCGGAGAGGACGATGTTCACGAATGGCCGCCCTTGACGCCTGCCATTCTAGGCGCAGCGACGCGGCGCTGTCAACGCGGACGAGCCATCCCGCCCCGGTTGACTCCGGTCCCAGCCGGGACTATCATCGGGCGACAAAGGAGCTGCCGTGAGAACGAACCTGACAACCGGAAAAGTCATTCTGGCGCTTTTGCTGGCAGCCGCCGCGGCGGCCGTGGCCGGTCCCGTCGCCAGCCAGCCCCAGCCCGGCGCGAACCCGGCCTTCGCCTTGACCGAGGTGATGATCCCCATGCGCGACGGCGTGAAGCTCCACACGGTCATCTTCAAGCCTCAGGCCGCGGCCGGCCCGCTGCCGTTCCTGATCAAGCGAACGCCCTACGGCGTCGCCGAGTTCGCCAAGTCCCTGATGAGCGAGCCCTACAGCGAGCTTGTGGCCGACGGCTACATCTTCGTCTTTCAGGACATCCGCGGCCGGTTCGGATCTGAAGGCACATTCGTCATGCAGCGCCCGCCCCGCGAGCACGGCGACCCGAAGGCGATCGACGAATCCACGGACGCCTCCGATACCGTCGCTTGGCTGCTCCAGAACGTGCCCGGCCACAACGGGCGGGCCGGCTTCTACGGCGTTTCCTACGACGGCTGGCTGGCCGCCCAGGCCATGATCGATCCTCACCCGGCCGTCAAGGCCGTTTGCCCGCAGGCTTCTCCCGCCGATATGTACATCGGCGACGATTTCCACCACAACGGCGCCTTCCGGCTGAGCTATGGCTTCGAATATGCGGCCATGATGGAGACATCCAAGGAGAGCTTCCACTTCGGCTTCGACCTCTACGACACCTTCGAGTGGTACCTGCGTCTGGGCCCGCTCGGGGCGGTCAACGAGCGCGTCCTCCGCGGCAAGATCCCGAGCTGGAACGACTTCGTGGCCCACCCGAATTACGACGCTTTCTGGCTGAAGCAGGCCATGACCCCTTACCTGACCCGGGTGACCGTGCCGACGCTTGACGTCGCCGGCTGGTGGGACCAGGAGGATTTCTACGGTCCCCAGAAGATCTACGAGACCCTCGAGCCCAAGGACGATCAGCGGATGAACTTCTTCGCCGCCGGGCCGTGGAACCACGGCGGCTGGATGCGCGACGGCAAGGCCCTGGGCCGGATCAAGTTCGGACAGGACACCGCGAAATACTACCGGGCCAAGATCCAGGCTCCCTTCTTCGCCTATTTCCTCAAGGACAAGCCGGGCTGGACAGTGCCCGAAGCGATCACCTTCGAGACCGGGACGAACGCCTGGCAGGTCTATGACGCCTGGCCGCCGCGCCAGCTGACCCAGGACCGGAACATCTATCTCCAGCCCGCGGGCGGCCTGTCTTTCGATGCGCCGAGAGCGGGGGAGGACAGCGGCTTCGACATCTACATTTCCGACCCGGCCCACCCGGTCCCTTACCGGCCCCGGCCGGTCGAGCCGACCTACGACCCGCGCGGCTCGGGCTGGTACACCTGGCTCGTCGGCGACCAGCGCTTTGCCGACGACCGGCCCGACGTCGCCAGCTGGGAAACGGAGCCGCTGGCCGCGGACGTCACGATAACGGGCCAGATCACCGCCCACCTGTTCGCCTCGACGACCGGGACTGACAGCGATTGGGTGGTCAAGCTCATCGACGTCTACCCCGAGGATGTTCCCGCCGAGCCGAGCCTGGGCGGCTACGAGCTGATGATCGCGAATGACGTCTTTCGCGGCCGGTTCCGGAAGAGCTTCGAGAAGCCCGAGCCGCTCGTGCCCGGCCGGGTCGAGGAGTTCACGATCGATCTGCACACGGCCGACCACCGGTTCCTCAAGGGCCACCGGATCATGGTCCAGGTCCAGAGCACCTGGTTCCCGCTCATCGACCGGAACCCGCAGACCTACGTCGACAACATCTTCCTGGCGAAAGCCGAGGACTATAAGCCGGCGACCCAGCGGATCTTCCGCTCGGCCGCGCACCCGTCGCGGATCGTCCTGCCCGTCCGAGTTCGCTAGCCGCCAAGACAGGGCCAGGTCTAAACCTTTTAACTTCCTAGGCTGGCGATAATAACCCGACGAGCGGCCGAAAGTTAAAAGGTTTAGACCTGGCCCTGTCTGATCTGGTCGCGGAAATAAAGCCAGCCGTCGACGATCGTCGTGTCTGCGTCGATGTAGACGTGGTCGAACTCGCGGCGGCTTTTCGAATTGTCGTAGTAGGCCGTCCAGCCGCTTAGCTTGCCGTAGGCGGCGGTGATGAGCGGGCGCCGGCCGGTCAGGCGCGCGACGAGTTCGAGGCTATGCCCGGCGGCTGTGAGGACCGGGCCCGGTATGCGAAAGGGATAGGACTTGCGGCCGCAGGCCCGGCTGATCTTCTTGATGACCTCGGGATAGGGGAGATTGGCGCCGACGACGAGATAGCTCTCGCCGTCCCGGCCCCGGCCCTCCAGCGTCTTAAGAATGATCTCGACCAGATCGCGGACGTCGACGATGGCCAACCCGCCCGCGAAAGACCCCACCTGCGTGCCGCAGCAGATCATCTTGTAGAGCCGGTTGTGCGGGGTCGCCGGGTTATGGTCTCCCGGGCCCATGATCGAGGCCGGGTTGAGGATGACCGCCTTGAGACCACGGTCGCGGACGGCCTGCTCGACGATGTCCTGGCCTCGGCGCTTCGAGGTCATGTAGAGGATTCCGGCCGGCCAATTGTGCGGCGTCGTCTCGTCGGCCGGCCTCCCGTCGTCGCGGAAACCCACGGCGCCGACCGAGGAGACGTGGATCAGCCTCTCCACGCCGGCCGCGAGGCAACCCTCGACGACCGACCGGGCGCCCGTTTCGTTGGCCGCCTCGAGCTTGGCTTCTTCGCCCTTCCAGTAGGAGATGAAGCCGGCCAGGTGGACGACGTGGCTGTGACCGCGGATGGCTTCCGCGACCGCTCCGGCGTCGGCGATATCGCCGGTGAACGTCTTCACGCCCGCATCGCGCCAGGTCTCCGGGACCGGATCTCCCGGCAGGACGAACGCATCCACAGCCGCCGTTCCGTACTTCTCGACCAGGCGGGGCATCAGAACGGCCCCGACAAACCCGGTCGCCCCGGTGACGAGGATCCTCACTGCTGTCCTTTTTGCCGGCGCAGGAACAGGAACGTGTCCGTGGAGATCCCGGTCGAGGCATGCAGGACCAGCGGATAGAAGAACGAGCCGGTGAAATAAGCGATCAGGCCGAAGCCGATCCCGGCCCCCGCCGCCGCGGCGATCTCGCGGTCCGGATGGCCGAGGTGGAGAAGCGTCGAGATAGCTGTCTGCACCGCCAGGGCCGGCAGGAGGCCGATGACCGGGACGAGCGGCAGGAACAGGATGCCCCGGAAGGCGGACTCCCACGGGACGTAGTAGAGACCGAAGTAGGCGAGCTCGTATGTCGCGAACGTCCCCGGGCCGGTGCAGGCGGCCTTGGCGAAGGGATACATGCGCTGCATGGCCGGGTCCCGCGAGCCGATGCGGCCGGAAAGCACCGCGATCGGCAACCCGGCCAGCGTCAGGATCAGGCCCAGGCCCCACCGGCCGAACGTCCAACCGGACGAGGCCAGCACTTCGAGCGGTCGCGCGGCGGTGAACAGGACCAGGGCCACGGGCAGGACAAGCACGAGGCCAAAGAAGAGCAGGAAGTAGCGGCCGACCGCCCTCAGCTCGCCGGCCGTACCCCGGGCCCGTCGAAAGTGCAGCCGCGTGGCGAGCAGGATGAACGCGAGAACGAGCTCGGCGTAGACGAGGCCCAGCGACGGGCCGGCCGGGCCCAGCGCCCGCTCAAGCCAGGTAACCACTGGCCTTCTCCTTTTTATACCAGGCCACGATCTCGGCGAACTGCCGGCCGGTGTCGTCGTCCGGTAGGTAGCCCAGTTCGGCGACCGTCCTCGAGATGTCGTAAGTGGTCTCCGCGATGATGCGGCGGATCCGATAGGGGCTCAGCTCGATCTTGATCCGCGGAAAAACGGCCCTAATCCCTCCCACCGCCAGGGCCAAGACACGCGCCGCAAGGACGGGCATGTAGATCCTCTGCTTCCGGCCTACGCCGGCCTGCATGGCGTGGAAAAACTCAGCCCACGTCGGGAGCTTCCCGTTGGTCACCGTGTAGGCCCGGCCCTCGACGCCGGGGACAATCAGGGCCCTTTCCGCCGCCTGGCAGAGGTTGCCCACGTAGCAATAGCCGAAGCGCCATCGGCCCCGGCCGACGACGATCGGTACGCCCTTCTCGCAACCCCGCAGGAGCCTGGCGCAGGTCACCCGGTCGTTCGGTCCGTAAACGTCGCCCGGGCGGAGGATGACCGCGGGAAAGCCCCTCTGGGCGTGCTGGTCGCGGAGCTCGTTCTCGGCCCTGATCTTGTGACGGACATAGGGCACGGGAAAGGCGGACCGGCCGCGATGCTCCTCGGAGATCCCGCGGCCGTTCAGGCCGAGGGTCAGGGCGGTCGAAACGTAAACGAAGCGCCGCAGCGGGAGTCCCGAGGCCCGGATCCTCCGGACGAGGCTCTTGGTGGCGTCGAAGATGTTCCGGCTGCAATCCTCGTCGCCGGCCAAGTCCGAGACCAAGGCGGCGGCGTGGACGATGTATTCCGTTCCCTCCGGCAGGTCGATCTTCTCGCAAAAGCGGAGGTCCCCCCGGATCAGGCGGACCTCGAGACCTTCCAAGAAATGCAGATCGGAGGATTCCCGGACCAGGGCGTCCACCTGCCAGCCGCGGGCCAGGAACCAGCGGCAGAGGTTCGATCCGACGAAACCGTTGGCGCCCGTGACGAGGACCCGGCTCATGTCAGATCTCCGGGGCTCCCGCCGGCTTTCCGTTCCAGGCCCGCGCGACGGACGGGGCGACGAGGACGACGAGCAATCCCGCGGCGATGCCGATGATCATATCTGACAGGTAATGGAATCGGCCATAGACGGTCGAGATGTAGAGCGAGAGGATGATCGGGGCCAGGCCGACGAAGCCGTACCGGGTGTACTTCCGGGACATGAACCACATGACCGTGGCCACGGCGCAGTGCGGGCTGGGGACGGACCCGCCCGGCTGATGGACGTTCGTCCGGATCCACTCCGCGACCGAGCCGAAGGCGCCGGCCGTGAGCGGCTTGGTCAGAAAGGCCCGGATCCTCAGCCAGTGCATGGGGCTGGCCACGGGGAACAGGATGAAGCCGACCGCGCAGATGAGATTGACCAGCCCCAGCTCGAACAGGTAATCCTCGTTGGCCGCTTCGCCGCGCTTGAAAAAGATGTAGGCCCCGAGGCTGGGGTAGATGACGAGGTAGAAGACATAGACGAAGAACATCCATTCGTTGAGCGGGACCGAGTAGAGTTTCTGGATGGCCACCAGAGGCTGAAAACCGAACACGGCCTTTTCCAAGGCCAAGATCCGCTCGTCCTGCCAGGGGAAGAAGAGGAGCTGGAGGTCGCTCCCCAGCTGGTAAACCTGAACGAACGTGAGCTGGACGGCCGCGGTCCGGATCAGGAAGCGGGGAAGCGGCGCCCGGATCTTGGGCAGGATGGCGACTGCGGCTACATACGCGGCCGCGAACGCGAGGCTTCTCCCGATCGTGAGCCAAGGCTTGGCTAGGCGACCTTTGAACGCGACGGCCAAGAGGATCAAGGCCAGGAATCCGCCCAGCGTGACGATGTCGGTCAGACCGAACTCGAGCCCGGCCAGCCGGAAGCGCCGCATAGCCATCGGGGCCCCGCTCTTCACCGGCTCGCTCTTTCCCGGGCCTGGAACTCGAGGACGGCCCGGCGGATCGAATCGCGCAGCTTGAATCGCGGCCGGAAGCCGAGCTCCCGCTCGATCTTCGAACCGTCATAGAGCCAAAAGTGATCCCGTCCGGCCCGGACGATGTCCCGGGTCAAGGCGGGCGGCTTTCCGGTCAGTCGGGATACGGCTTCGGCCACCGCAGCGACCGCCAGCTGAACGCCCGGACGGACGCGCAATCTGAGCCGTCCCTGGCCCAGCTCCTCGGCCAGGGCCGCAGTGATCTCGGGCCAGGCGTAAGCGCCGCCGTCCGTGACGTAATAGGTCTGGCCCACGCTGCGGGCCTCTCCCGAGGCCAGGATCAGGGCCTCGGCGAGATCGTCCACGTCGATGAGGCTCGTCCGCGGCTTCCTGTCGCCGACCGCCGGCATGATCCCCTTTTTCATCAGCGCGATGGCCCTCTCGATGTCTCTCGAGCCCGGTCCGATGACGTTGGGCGGCCGGATGATCGTCACGGGAATGCGGTCGCCGGCCTGCCGGACGATGCCCTCTGCCTTGAGCTTGCTGCGGCCGTATTCCGTGACCGGGCGGGGCTCGTCCGTTTCGCGGCCCGGCCGGACGGGTCCGCTTGGTCCGGCCGCGGCGATGCTCGAGACGTAGACGAAGCGCTCGAGCCCCGGCGCCGCGCATAAGCAGGCTTCGACGAGCCGTCGCGTTCCCTCGACGTTGGCTTCCTCGAACGATGCGCCCCGGACCGCCTGGACGCTTGCGGCCAGATGGAAGACCCGGTCCCGCCCTGTCACGGCCGCCTCGAGCGACGCGTGGTCACGGAGGTCGCCGATGACCAGCCTGATCCCCGGCTTGTCCAGACCCTCCGTGCGGCTGGTCCGACGGACGAGGCAAACCACGTCGCATCCGTGGCCGGCCAGATTCAAGGCCAGGCGGCGCCCGATGAAACCGCTGGCGCCCGTGATCAGGGCCTTCATTTGACGCTATCTATCCTTGGGGACCTCTCGGGTCCGGTCCCGGATTCTAACAGAAGTCCGGGGGGGAATAAAGGCGGGCCGGCCCCATTTGACGCCGGGCCCGGGCCGTGCGATAATCGAAAAAATGAAAAAAGCCGCGGCCTTGGCCCTGATCGTTGTTTTCGCGGCTTGCCTCATCCATTTTTATTACGCCGAAGATCATTGCCCTGTCCATTGTCCGGCGAAGAAGGGCGGCTTCGGCCACGTTCATCCCCATCATGGCGGCGCGGTCTGCCTTTGTTTCTGCTACACGCTGATGAGCCCCGAAAGCTGTGATCTGCCCGCCCTGAGCGGTCAGTTGGTCCTATTGGACGCGCCCGCCGTCGACCACGTCCTCGGCGGCGCGGCCGCGGACATCAGCCCGCCTCCCAGATCCCTCCTCGTCTAAGTCCCCGACCCGGAACCCCCGACGTCCCGACAAGGAGGATCGCTATGCCGGTCAAACGACCGTTCGCGCTCTTTATATTCGCAGCCGCGGCGGCTCTCACCGCCCTGGTCCTGGCCGCCCAGGAAGGCGGCCTGACGCTCGATCAGGCCATCAGCACGGCCCTGGCCCGAAATCCCGACGTCCTGGCCGCCCAGACACAGATGGAGGCCGCCCGAGGCCGGACGCTTCAGCTCAAGTCCCGTCCTGAGCCCCAGGTCGCAGCCAGCGTCGAAGGCGTGCCGCTGCCCGGCCTGAAAAAAGAAGGCGATGAGGTCGAGGTCCATTTCGGCGTCGAACAGGCCTTCGAATACCCCGGTAAGCGCGCCCTGCGGGCCGAGATCGGACGCGAAGGGGAAGACATGGCCGCCGCCGAGCTCGACCGGTTCCGGCTCCTCCTTACCGCCCGGGTGAAGCGGGCATATTGGAGGTCCGTCTTCGCCGCCGGGGCGGCAGAGGCCCTCCAGCGCTCCTCCGGCCGGCTCGACGCCCTGATCGAGGACCTCCAAGCGAAGTACAGGACCGGTGCGGCCGGCTATGACGACGTGCTCAGGGCCAGGGCCGAGAAGGCCAGGCTCAGGAACCAGGTCCTCGACCAGGCCAAGGACAGGCGCGCGGCCGAGCTGGAGCTCGACGAACTCCTCGGCAACCCGCCCGGCCAGTCCCTGGCCCTGTCGACGGCCATGGGCTTCGCGCCCCTCCAGGCCGACGCCGCGGCCCTCGTCGAGCGGGCCAAGGCCACGCTGCCTTCGTACCGGTCCGCGGCGCTCCGCTCGGAGATGGCCGATACGACCGTCAAGCTGGCGGGCCTCAGCCGCCGGCCGGATTTCTTGGCCGGCTTCCTCCTGCCGAGCCTCCGGCCGAACGCCTGGGGCGTCTCGTTCGGCCTGACCATGCCCTTCCTCAGACCCGGCCGGGCCAAGGGCCAGGCGATGGAGGCGGCGGCCGAGGTCAAGGCTAGCCGGATCTCGGCCGAGGCCCTCGACCGGCGCGTCCGGACGGCCGTCGAAAGCGCCTACGCCGCGGCCAAGTCCGCCGAAGAGCAGGTCCTGGTCTACGAGCAGAGCCTGCTCAAGGACCTCGAGGACGAGCTCGGCATCCAGCTCGAGTACTTCCGCTACGGCAAGACCGGGACGCTCAGCCTCCTCGACCTCTACCGGACATTTGTTTCCGCCCAGGTCGAGCACCTGCGCGCCCTTCTTCTCTATAACCTCGCCCTGGCCGACCTCGAGGTCGCCGGCGAATCCACGGATTGACGGAGAGACCCATGAAGACCATCACACGATATACGCTGGCGGCCGCCCTGGCGGTCGTCGTTCTGTCCACGGTCTGCCGGCCCAAGAGCGGCGCCGGGGCCGGAGGGGAAGGGCCCAAAGCCCCCGCGGCCTCCGGCCCGACCTCCGTGACGCTGACGCCGGAGGCGGTCGCCGCCGCGGACCTCAAGACCGCAGCCGCCGCGATCCGAACGGTGGACCGGCGCATCCCCGCCGCCGGCGAGATCGAATGGAACTCCCGCCGCGTCGTCCACCTGACCGCCCGGACGCCCGGCCGCCTCGAGCGCGTGCTCGTCGTCCAGGGCGACCGGGTCCGCGAGGGCCAGCTCCTGGCCGAGATCTACAGCCCTGATTACCTGACCCTGCAGGCCGAGTACATCCAGGCCGCCGCCCGCGCCAAGCGCCACGCCGGCAACCCGTCCGAGGAGGGACCGGCCCGGGCCGTGCTCGCCGGGGCCCGCGAGCGGCTGTCGCTCCTGGGTGTCATCGCCGGGGAGATCGAGGCGATCGACGCCTCGGGCCTGCCCCGGCCGCTCCTCCACGTCCATGCCCCGCTCGGCGGGACCGTCCTCCAATGCGACGTGGTCGCGGGCGACGCCGTCGATCTCGGGACTAGCCTCTTCCGGCTGGCCGATCCGTCGACGCTCTGGGCCGGCCTCCACATCCAGGAAAAGGACCTCGGGGCCCTCACGCCGGGGGACGAGGTCCTCCTGAGGACCCAGGCCTATCCGGGAGAGGAGTTCCGCGGCCGCCTGGCCCTCATCGGCGACGTCGTCGACGCCGCGACGCGGACCGTCGCGGGCCGCGTCGAGATGGCCAATCCCGGCGGCCGGCTGAAGTCGGGCATGTACGTCGAAGCCTCGATCCGGCCGGGCGGGGAGCGGCGCGCGCTGACCGTCCCCGAGGAGGCGGTTCAGGACGACGAAGGCCGGTCCATCGTCTTCGTCAAGACGGGGGAGAGGACCTACACCCGGCGCCCGGTCCAGCTCGGCGAGCGGTTCGACGGCGTCGTCGAGGTCCTTAAGGGCGTTGCCGACGGCGAGATCGTGGTCACCTCGGGCAGCTTTCTGCTGAAGTCCGAGCTGCGCAAGGGCACGATGGTGGAGGACTAGCATGGGATTCGTCGACCGCGTCATCGAAAGTTCCCTGCGCCAGCGGGTCCTGGTGCTCGTCGGGGTCGTCATCCTCGTCGGCCTGGGCGCTTGGTCCGTCCTGCGCATCCCCATCGACGCTTTTCCGGATGTGACCAACATCCAGGTCGAGGTGCTGTCCACGTCACCGGGGATGTCGCCGCCCGAGGTCGAGCGCTTCGTCACCTACCCGGTCGAGACCGCCATGCGCGGCCTGCCGCGGCTCGATCAGGTCCGCTCGGTCTCGAAGGCCGGGCTTTCCGTCGTCACCGTCGTCTTCGAGGACGGCGTCGACATCTATTTCGCCCGTCAGCTTGTTCTCGAGCGTCTCATCGAGGCCCGGGAGCGGGTCCCGGCCGGGACGGAGATCGCCATGGGGCCGGTCTCGACGGCCATGGGCGAGGTCTATCAATACACGCTCGTCGGGCCGCGTCCGGCCGGGATGGACGAGACCGAGTACTTGACGCGGGTCCGGACGATCCAGGACTGGATCCTGGCCCCCCTGCTCAAGTCCATCCCGGGCGTCAACGAGATCAACTCCTTCGGCGGCTACATCAAGCAGTACCATGTGACCGTCGACCCGGAGAAGCTCCTAGCCTACGACCTGACTTTGCGGGACGTGGGCGAAGCCCTGCGGCGGAACAACCTCAATGTCGGCGGCAATGTCGTCGAGCGGGGGGAACAGCAGTATCTCGTTCGCGGCATCGGACTTCTCCAAAGCGTCGACGACATCGGCGCCGTGGCCCTGAAAACGGACAAGGGGACGCCCGTCCTCGTCCGGGACGTCGCCGAGGTCCGGTCCGGACAGGCCGTCCGCCAGGGCGGCGCGGTCAAGGACGGCCGCGGCGAGGTCGTCGGCGGCGTGGCCATGATGCTGCGCGGCGCCAACGGCCGGGACGTCGTCCGGGCCATCGAGAGCCGCGTCGCTGAGATCGACCGATCCGGCGTGCTCCCGATGGGGCTCCAGATCGAGTCCTATTACAAAAGGTCGGACATCATCAACCGGGCCATTCACACGGTCACCGAGGCCCTGCTCATCGGCTCGATCCTCGTCGTCCTCATCCTGCTGCTGTTCCTGCGCAGCTTCCGGGGGGCCTTCATCGTCGTCCTGGCCCTGCCGCTATCGACGCTGTTCACCTTCGTCATGATGCGCGTCGTCGGGCTCTCGGCCAACCTCATGTCCCTCGGCGGCCTGGCCATTTCCATCGGCATGATCATCGACGCGACCATCATCCAGGTCGAGAACGTCCAGCGCCATCTCTCGGAGAACGGCGGCGGGAGGGCTAAGCTGGCGACGGTCCTCAAGGCCGTGCTCGAGGTCCGCAAGCCCTCCATCTTCGGCGAGCTCATCATTGCCCTGACCTTCATCCCGATCATCGCCCTGCAGGGGATCGAGGGCAAGATGTTCCTGCCGCTGGCCTTCACCCACATCATCGCCCTGTTCGCCTCGCTGCTGCTGTCGCTCGCGGCCATCCCGGCTTTCTGCCATTTCGTCCTCCGGTCCCAGGGGGACAAAAAGAGCTTTCTCGTCGAAGGGGCCAAGAAGATCTACCTGCCGGTCCTGCGCTGGGGCCTGCGGCGGAAGGTGGTCGTCGTCGCGGCCGCGGCCGTGCTCCTGGCGGGATCGGCGGCGCTCATTCCGCGGCTGGGGACCGAGTTCATGCCCATCATGGACGAGGGGGCGCTCGACACGGATATCCAATTCCTGCCGGGCATCTCTCTCGCCGAATCCCTGGAGATGGGCCGCAAGGTCGAGGAACGGCTGATGAAGTTCCCCGAGATCGTGACCATCATCGGCAAGACCGGCCAGACCGGCGTCGCCCTGGAGGCCCGGGGCGTCGAGAAGACCGGCTACGTCGGCGTGCTCAAGCCGAGGAGCGAATGGACGTCGGCCCGGACGCGCGAAGAGCTCACCGACCGGTTCCGGGCGGCCATGGAGGATTTCCCCGGCATGGCCTTTTCGTTCAGCCAGCCGATCGCCTGCCGCATCGACGAGCTGGTGGCCGGGACGAGGGCCCAGCTCATCATCAAGCTCTTCGGCGAGGACCTCGACATCCTCAAGTCCAAGGCCGACGAGATCGGGGCCGTCCTGGGACGGATCCGCGGCGCGACCGACCTGAACGTCGAGCGGGTCGCCGGCCAGCCCTATGTCACCGTCCGGCCCGACCGGGCCCGCATCGCCCGGCTCGGCCTCAATGTCGAAGACGTCCAGGCCGTCGTCGAGGCGGCGGTCGGCGGCAAGACCGTGACCCAGATCTACGAAGGGGACCGCTATTTCGACCTGCAGATCCGTTACCCCGAGGCCCGGCGGAACTCCGTCGAGACGATCGGGGCCATCCTCCTGCGGACTCCCGGCGGGGCCAGGATCCCGCTCAGCCAGGTGGCCGATATCGCCATGATCGAAGGGCCGAGCCAGATCAGCCGCGAGTCCGGCCAGCGCCGGATCGGCGTCGAGTGCAACATCACCGGCCGCGATCTCGGCGGCTTCGTGGCCGAGGCCCGGCGGGCCATCGGCCGGGGCGTCGCGCTGCCCCCGGGCTATTTCCTCAGCTGGGGCGGCCAGTTCGAGAACCAGCAGCGGGCCATGCAGCGCTTGGGCGTCATCATGCCGGTCACGATCGGCCTCATCCTGCTGCTGCTCTTCCTGACCTTCGGCTCACTCCGGATCTCGCTCCTGGTCCTGCTCGATCTGCCCTTCGCTCTGATCGGCGGTGTGCTGGCGCTCTATGTCTCCGGGCTCTATCTGTCCGTGCCGGCCTCGGTCGGCTTCATCGCCCTGTTCGGCATCGCCGTCCTCAACGGCATCGTCCTGCTGTCTTACATCGCCCAGATCCAGGAGGAGGGGTGCCCGACGAGCGAGGCCATCGTGCGCGGCTGCCTCAACCGGCTGCGGCCGGTCCTGATGACCGCCACCATCACCATCCTCAGCCTGACGCCGCTGCTCTTCGCCCACGGTCCCGGATCCGAGATCCAGCGGCCGCTGGCCGTGGTCGTCGTCGGCGGTCTCATCTCCTCGACGCTGCTGACGCTGCTCGTGCTGCCGGTGCTGTACAGCTGGGTGGGCTGCAAGGATAGGACATAGAGGCCAGCTGAAGGAGCGTTAAGGATGATGGCGCAGGAGCGATGCCCGACGGAGAGGCGCGCTCCGAGCCGAGAAGTCCTTAAGAGCGAGTGAAGCCAGCCTCGACCGCTTTTGACACCCCCAGGAGCGTATGCTATAAGTTCGGCCTCATGAAGAGCCCTCTGTTCGCGACCAAGAGCCTCGAGCTCCTGACGCAGGAAGCCTCCTCGGAATCCTCGGGCCTCAAGCGCGTCCTCGGCCCCTGGCACCTGATCTTTCTCGGCGTCGGGGCCATCGTCGGCGCCGGCATTTTCGTCATGACCGGCCAGGTTGCCGCGCTTTATGCCGGACCGGCGGTCTCGCTCTCCATCGTCCTCGCCGGCGCCACCTGCGCCTTCGCCGGCCTGTGCTATGCCGAGTTCGCTTCGCTCATCCCGATCGCGGGCAGCGCCTATACCTACGCCTATTCCACCCTGGGCGAGATCTTTGCCTGGATCATCGGCTGGGACCTTATCCTGGAGTATTCCGTCGGGGCCACGACCGTGGCCATCGGCTGGTCCGGCTATGTCGTCAACTTCCTCCACGGGATCGGCCTCAATATCCCCGCCAGCTTGGCCGACGCTCCATTCGCCTTCGATCCCAAAACCGGCGTCTGGTCCCGGACCGGCGCGGTCATCAATCTGCCGGCCGCCCTGGTCATCGCCCTGATCACCTATGTCCTGGTCCGCGGCATCAAGGAATCGGCCAACTTCAACTCCATCATCGTCTTCCTGAAGATCAGCATCATCCTCATCTTTGTCGGGGCCGGGCTGTTCTTCATCAAGCCGTCCTTGTGGCACCCCTTCATCCCCCCGAACACGGGCCAGCCCGGATTCTTCGGATTTAGCGGCATCGTCCGGGGCGCCGGCATCATGTTCTTCGCCTACCTCGGCTTCGACGCGGTTTCGACGGCCGCCCAGGAAGCCAAGAACCCGAGACGGGACATGCCCATCGGCATCCTCGGCTCGCTCTTCGCCTGCACGGCGATCTATATCGTCTTCTCCCTGGTCCTGACGGGGGTCGTTCCCTACACCCATCTCAACGTGCCGGCCCCGGTCGCCGTGGCCATCGACGCGATGCACTTGTTCTGGCTCTCGCCGCTGGTCAAGATCGCGGCCATCATCGGCCTGATGTCGGTCATGATGGTCCAGCTCATCGGCCAGCCGAGGATCTTCTACGCCATGGCCAAGGACGGCCTCTTGCCGCCGGCCGCGGCCCGCGTCCATCCCAAGCACGGCACGCCCTACGTCACGACGATCGTGACCGGGCTCGTCGTCGGTGTGGCCGCCTCGCTCCTGCCCATGGGCATCGTCGGCGAGCTGGTCAGCATCGGGACCCTGTTCGCCTTCGCCATCGTCTGCGGCGGCGTCCTCGTCCTGCGCTATACGCGGCCCGACCTGCCGCGGCCCTTCCGAACCCCGTTCGTCCCCGTCGTCCCCGCCTTGGGCATCCTCTCGTGCGTCTTCCTGATGATCCGCCTGTCCAAGGACACCTGGATCCGCCTGATCGTCTGGATGGCCATTGGCCTCGTCATCTATTTCACCTACGGCATCCGCAAGAGCAAGCTAAGGAGACCGGCATGAACGTGCCCGCGAAAGCCCCCGGGCCCGCCGCCGAGACCGGCGCCCACGTCTTCAAGCGCGAGATGTCCCTCTTCGACGCCATGATGATCGTCATGGGCGCCATGATCGGGTCGGGCATCTTCATCGTCAGCGCCGACATCGCCCGCACGGTCGGCTCGCCCGGCCTGCTGCTCCTCGTCTGGCTCATCACCGGCATCGTGACCGTCATCGGGGCCCTGAGCTACGGCGAGCTGGCCGGCATGATGCCCCACGCCGGCGGCCTTTATGTTTACCTGCGCGAGGCCTACGGGCCGCTCATCGGCTTTCTCTACGGCTGGACGACCTTCCTCGTCATCCAGACGGGAACGATCGCCGCGGTCGGCGTGGCCTTCGCCAAGTTTACCGGCCTGATCGTGCCCTGGTTCGGCGAGAAGCACGCGCTCTGGAGCGTTCTCGGCCTGAAGATCACCGCCGCCCAGCTCCTGGCCATCGTCAGCATCGTCGCCCTGACCGCCCTCAACATGCGCGGCATCCGCACCGGCAAGACCATCCAGGGCATCTTCACCGTGACCAAGACGGTCGCCCTGTCCGGGCTCATCCTGCTCGGCTTCATCGTCGGCGCCAACGCCGGGGCCATCAAGGCCAATTTCGGCTCGTTCTGGAAGGCCAGCTGGATGCACATGGCCAACGGGCAGATCGCCTCGGTCCAGCCGCTCGCGGGCCTCATGGTCCTGGCGGCCATCGGGGCGGCCATGGTCGGGTCGCTCTTTTCCTCGGACGAATGGTACACCGTGACCTATATCGCCGGGGAGGTCAAGAACCCGCGCAAGAACATCCCGCTGAGCCTGGTCCTTGGCGCCGGGATCGTCATCCTGCTCTATTTCCTGGCGAATGTGGCCTACGTCGTTACCCTGCCGGTCCACGGCAGCCCCGAAGCGGCCAGCATCGTCGGGCGCGGCATCCAGTTCGCCCAATCCGACCGCGTCGGCACGGCGGCGGCCGAGATGATCTTCGGCCCCGCGGCGGCCATCATCATGGCCGTGCTTATCATGATCTCGACCTTCGGCTGCAACAACGGCCTCATCCTCTCGGGGGCCCGCGTTTATTACGCCATGGCCAGGGACGGGCTGTTCTTCAAGGCCACGGGGACACTCAACCGGAAGGCGGTCCCGGGCACGGCCCTGGTCGTCCAGTGCGTCTGGGCCTGCCTGCTCTGTCTGAGCGGGACCTACAGCGAGCTCCTGGACTATGTCGTTTTCGCCGTCCTGATCTTCTTCGTCCTGATCGTTTCCGGGATCTTCATCCTGAGGAAGAAGCATCCGGACTGGGAGCGTCCCTACAAGGCCTGGGGCTATCCGGTCGTGCCGGCCCTCTACGTTCTCCTGGCCGCCGCGATCGCGGTCGACCTGCTCATCTTCAAGGCCAAGTTCACTGTCCCCGGCTTGCTGATCGTTCTCCTGGGCATTCCGGTCTTCCTGGTGCGCAAGAGGTTCGCCCGGCAGGCGCCCGCCTCCGGTGCCGACGAGACCGCGACCGACTAAGCTATTTTTTCCGCTCGGCCGCCAGGACGCCCGCGATCATGTAATCCTTCGGGCCGAACTCCTGGACCCAGACCCGGATCGATTCGAGGGGGGCGCCGATCGATCCGTGAACGGCCGCCGTGACCGCCTTGAGCAGGGCCTTCTTCTGCTCGTCCGTCCGGCCTTCGAGCATGTGGATCTCGACGAGTGGCATCGGGGCTCCTTTCGCCGGATATTCTATCAGAAGGTACCGGGTTTACGCATTGCGCATCTTCAAGGGACTTGCGCAATGCGTAAACCCGGTACCTTCTGACGGGACCCCGGCCGGGCGGTTTGACTTTGCGGGGGGCTTTTGATAGAAACGTAATCTAGAAAAAGCGCCCATGGTCATCAAAACCCGGGAGCAGGGCAACATCGTCGTCTTCGACATCGAGGGCGAGATCCGCCGCACCGACACCGTCCAGGAGACGCTCCACAGCCTGGTCGAGGCCCAGCTCGCCCGGGGGCGGCGGAACATCCTTTTCAACTTGGGCGCTGTCGAATTCATCGACAGCTTCGGGGTCGGCCAGATCCTGGCCAGCTACATCTCGATCCAGAAGCTCGGCGGCAAGCTCAAGCTTTGCCGGATCTCCCCGAAGCTGCTGCTGATCTTCCAGATCACCATGCTCCACAAGGTCCTCGACATCCAGGAGGATTGCGACCGGGCCTTGGAGAGCTTTGGGAAGAGCTGAACCGCCGGGGCGGACGGGGGTGTGATTGGCCGACGGCCGACTGGAACGCATCCTCAGGGGCTTCGGGGACGTTCGCGGCCGCGAGGCCCGGATGGCCCTGTCCCTGTCGGCACTCTTCTTCCTGATCACCTCGACGTTCTACATCATCAAGCCGGTCAGGGAGAGCTTCCTGATCGCCGCCAAGCCGAGCTGGTGGCCCTACGCGGACCTGGCCACGGCCCTGCTCATCGGCTTCGTCGTCGCCTTCAACGCCCGGCTCCTGGCCCGCCTGCCGCGGCGGACCTACCTGACCGCCTCGCTCCTGTTCTTCATCGCCGGGGTCCTCCTCTTCTGGTTCATTTTTAACGTCCATCAGAGGAGCCTGGTCACGACGCCGGTGGTCGATCCGTCGGGGGTCTTCTTCCTGCTCTGGGCCCAGGCCATGATCGGCCGCTTCTACACCGTCCTGGTGATCGCCTTCTGCTTCTGGACGGACCTCTTCATCGCCATGTCCGTGACCCAGTTCTGGATCGCGGTCAATGACGCCTTCGATCCCCACCAGGCCAAGCGGCTGGTCGGTCTCTTCGTCTCCGGGGGCCTGTTCGGGGGCATCGCCGGCTCGGCCGTGGCCGCGCTCGTGACCTTCGTCCGGATCATCCAGCCGGAAGACCTGCTGCTCCTCTGTCCGGTCCTGCTCGTCCTGGCCCTGGTCACGGTCAATCTCGTCTACGCCACCCGGGCCAAGCCCGAGGCCCAGGCGGCCGGGCCGGCCTCGTCTCGTTCGGTCAAGGTCGGCTACCTGGAGAGCTTCCGGACGGTCAGCCGCAACCGTTATCTGCTCCTGCTGGCCGGCATGCTCGGCGCGGCCATGGTGGTCGCCTCGCTGATCAACTATCAGTTCAAGACCGTCCTCAAGCACGCCTATGCGAGCGACCAGGCCCGGACCTCGGCCATCGCCGTTTTCTTCCTCGTCATCTGGGCCGTTTCGACCGTCTTTCACCTGCTCACGACCGGCCGGGTCCTCAAGTCCTACGGCATCCGCTGGGCCGTCAGCATCGCGCCGGCCTTTCTCCTGGCCTGCTCGGCCGCGGTCTTCCTCATTCCCGTCGGGGCGATGCTGGCCTGGGCGTGGGTGGCCCGGGGCAGCGACAAGACCTTTGACAACACCCTGACCCAGTCGGTCCGCGAACTCCTCTATGTGCCCGTGGCCCCGGAGCTCAAGTACCGGGCCAAGATCTTCATCGATATGTTCGTCAACAAGTTCGCGACCGGCCTCGGGGCCGCGCTCTTTCTTGTGCTCTACCACGTCCGGCAGTTCGATTACCGGGCCGACCAGCCCCTGGCCATCATCCGCGAGACCGGTCTCGTGACCCTCGTTTTCGCCTGCATCTGGCTCGTCCTGACCCGCTTCGTCTACCGGGAATACCCGGCCGTCCTGAAACGGGACCTGACCCAGCTCTGGATGGACGGCCAGCAGGTCGTCGACACGCGCATCGACGAGGGGCTCGTCCGCCAGGTCTTCGAGGCCATCCAAAGCCGCGAGCGCAGCACGACCCTCTATTACATGAACGTCTTCAACCTCGTCCGGCGCAAGAACCTGACGCCCGAGCTCAAGGAGCTCCTCGGCATCAAGAGGGACGAGATCAAGGCCCGGGCCATGGACAGCCTGTTCGACGTCGGCGGCAGCGTCTTCTTCCCGGGCCTGGAGGAGACCATCACCGATTCGGATTTCCAGAAGGAGATCGACTTCATCTTCCTGCTGCCGTCCTACCAGAAGATCATGGACGACCGCCTCGGCGCGATCGCCGCCTCGCCGTCCGAGGTCGACCGGATCGAAGCGGCCAACAGCATCTCCCGGATGGCGCCGAGTCCGCCGACCATGGAAGCCTTGGCCCGTCTTCTCCAGGACCCGTCCCCCGAGGTCGTCCTCTATGCCCTGAACAGCGCGGCCGTCCATCGGCGGCCCGAGCATGTCCCGCTCATCCTGCGCCAGCTGGCCAATCCCATGGCCACGGCCGAGGCCCGATCGGCGCTGGCCGCCTATGGGCCGGGGCTCGAGCCCCTCGTCGCCCCGGCGCTCAGCTCGCCCGACCAGCCCCTGGAGGTCCGGCGGGCCATCCCGGAGGTCCTGGCCCGGCTCGGGACCCAGAAAGCGGCCGACATCCTCGTCGCCGAGCTGGCCCGCCGCCAGGACGACATGGAGCAGCCGCTCATCGACGCCCTCTACAGGATCCGGGCCGACTGCACGGAGATCCGGTTCCGGGACCGGGACCTTCGTCCGGAGCTTCACCGCCTGATCTGCAAGGCCTGCGACCTCGTGCTCGACCCGCCGGTTTCCTCGGAGGAGTTCAAGGCCCTGTTGGACATCCGGGTCCGCCGGGTCTTCGACCTCCTGACCTTGATGTACCCCCGCGAGGACATCGTCAACGATTATCAGCACATCCTCCAGGGGACGTCCCGATCGGTCGATTATTCTCTCGAGCATCTGGACAACCTTCTCGACCGCGAGGACAAGGAGCTCCTTTTTCCCCTCATCGAGGACCTGCCGGCCGAGGAACGGGCCCAGCGTCTGAGAAAGGCCCTGAGGTTGAAATGACGGCCCCCGTCATTTAGAATGAAGGCGGAGCGCGCCATGGCCAACCTGTTCATCTATCCCAAGCAGGGCGAGCCCTCGACCTTCGCGCTGGGCTCCGAGCGGGTGACGATCGGCCGCGCCTCGTCGAACGACATCGTCCTCTCCGACCAGTTCAGCTCCGGCTGTCACGCGGTCGTCAGGCCGACCGAGCGCGGCTACGCGCTGGTCGATCAGGGCAGCAAGAACGGCACCTTCGTCAACGGGCGCCGGGTCGCCGGGGAGATCGAGCTCGTCCGCGGCGACGAGATCCTCGTCGGCTCGACCCGGTTCTATTTCGACCGGGATTACCAGCCCGCGGTCGAGACCGTTGAGGGCACGACCTTCACCCACAGCTCGAACACGATCATCCAGGTCAAGGACCTGCTCAAGAAGAAGCCGCCGGCGACCGGGGTCATCGTCAAGACGCCCGGCGGCGGGCTCGACCTCGAGCGCTTCCAGCTGGACCAGAAGATCATCGCCGTCATGGGCGAGGTCAGCCAGGCCCTGATCTATCACATGCCGCTCGACAAGCTCCTCGACCACGTGATGGACGTCCTGATCCAGCATCTGCCCATGGACCGCGGCGTCCTGATGCTCAAGAACGAAGCCACGCAAGGCCTCGAGCCCCGGGTCGTCCGGGTCCAGAATTCGGCCCTGCGCAGCCAGAGCATCTTTGTCAGCCAGACGATCGTCCGGACGGCGCTGGAGCGCAACTCGGCCATCCTGATCTCGGACATCCAGGCCGACGCCAGCCTGGCCGCCCAGGTCAGCGTCGTCCAGGCCCAGATCCATTCGGCCATGTGCGTGCCGCTCTGGGACAACCAGGACATCATCGGCCTCATCTACTGCGACCGGGCTTCGCTCCTCGAGCAGTTCACCGAGGACGACCTGAGGCTCCTGACCCTGCTGGCCAACTTGGCCGCCGTCAAGATCGAGAACGCCCGCCTCTACGAGGTCTCGCTGAAAAACGCCCAGCTCGAACGGGAGCTGGCCCTGGCCGTGCAGATCCAGAAGAACTTCCTGCCCCGGACCGATCCGGATTTCGCGCCCTACGAGATCAGCGGCAGCGCCCAGGCCTGCCGCCGCGTCGGCGGGGACTACTACGATTACATCGCCATCGACAAGGACCGTCTGGCCATCGTCATCGCCGACGTCTCCGGCGTCGGGGTCAGCGCCTCGCTGCTCATGGCCTCGCTGCGCGGGGCGCTCCACGAAAAGTTCCCCGGCACGGTCGACCTCGGCGAGCTGGCCGCCAAGCTCAACGATTTCGTCTACGCCAGCTCCGACAGCCACCTGTTCATCTCGTTCTTCCTGGCCATCGTCAACCGGGCCTCGGACGAGGCGGCCTACGTCAACGCCGGCCATAATCCGCCGCTCCTCCTGCCGCGCCGCGGCGACGTCCGGGCGCTGGAGAGCACGGGTTTCTGCCTGGGCATGTTCCCCGACCAGAGCTACGCCGCCCAGAAGATCCGCCTCGGCGAGGGCGACCTCCTCTGTCTCTACACCGACGGCATCGTGGAGAGCCGCGGCGGCGAGAACGACGAATACGGCGACCGCCGTCTGGCCGCCAAGCTCAAGGAGCTCTGCGACAAGCCGGCCCAGGTCGTCCGCGACAAGATCTTCGAGGACGTGTTCGCCTTCAGCCACTGCACCGAAGCCGGCGACGACATGACCCTCGTCGTCGTCAAGCGGAATCCCTGAGGGAGAGGGGAGCCATGGAGCGCCGACGGCCCGCGACCGAGGACATCCGGGAGCTCCGGGTCGCCGCCCATCTCAAGGAGATCGACCGGGTCCGGGATTTCCTGCGCCAAACCATGGCCGACCTGCCGCTGGACGAGGAGGACCGCCTGAAGGTCGAGTTGGCCCTCCACGAGATCTGCGTCAACATCGTCCGCTACGCCTATCCCCCGGGGCACAAGGGGGATATGCTCGTCCGCATCTGGCGCGGCGACGGGTCTCTCTTCATCGAGGTCCGGGACCGGGGCATCCCGTTCAACCCGGTCCGGAAGAAGAACCCCGATCTGGTGCTCAAGATCCGCCGGGGCAAGCCCGGCGGACTGGGGGTCTATTTCTTCAAGACGCTGATGGACGGGCTGTCCTACCGGCGGACGGGCGGGCAGAACGTCCTGACCGTCCGCAAGGCCATCTGATCAATAGAAGACCTTGTTCTCCCCGTTGACCTGGACCAGGCGGGCGATCTCCGCCAGGACCAGGTCCCGGCGGACGACCACGGCCCGGATCTCCTCGTCCGTGAGGTATTCGCCGACGGCCTGGCGGATGGTCGCGGCATCGAGGGTCTTGACCTTCTCGTAAACGGCCCGGGGCAGCTCGCTCATCAGCATCGGCCCCTCGGGGTTCTTGGCCGAATAGAGCAGCGATCTCGTGAACCGGCCGGCGGTCCGGAACGAGCGGGAATGATCGATCAGGACCATCCGCCAATCCTTCGTGATCAGGATCTGGTTCTTGTGCCGGTCCTCGTTGGCGATGAGGTTGTCGAGGAGCCGCTGGAGATAGGTGGCCCGGTTCCAGCCGGGGACCTTGGCCGGCGGCATCTTGAGGCCCTTTTCGTCCCGCTCCTTGAGCGAGATGCAGTCGTCGATCCAATATTGACAGGAGCCCCGCTCCCCGCGGAAACGGCGCTCGACCGTCGGCGGGACCATGCCCAGGCCGATGAGCTTGTCGATCCGGTAGGCGGCGATCTCGTAGGTCCAGCCCTCCCAATAGCCGCCCATGCGGCCCTGGGCGTTCTTCCACAGGCCCCGGTGGGTGAAATCCCCGAGCTTGAGGGTCAGGACCCACGGCGAGGTCACGGCTTCGGAGCTCACGATCTGCCGGCTGGCGACGGTCTCGGCCGTCTCCAGGAACTTCTCCCATGTCTCGCGCTGCGCCAGCTCCTCGGGCAGGAACTGGAGCGCGGCCAGGGCCGGACGGCCGCTCGGGTCCGGTTCCGGGGCCTCTTCGGCCTTGACGCACGCGCAGCTGATGACGGCCGCGGCCGCCAGCCCGGCCAGACATCCGGCGACGACCCTCGCGTTCAATAGAGCACCGCCGCTTCGCCTTGTTCGGCGATCATCTGCCTGATCTCCTTCAGGAGGAGGTCGCGGCGGGCGAGGAGGGCCCGGATCTCCTTGTCGGTCAGGGTGCCCCCGACGGCCGCGCGGATGCTCTCGAAGGTCAGGGTCTTGATCTTGTCCGCGAACCACCGGGGCAGTCGCCGGAACAGGATCGGTTCGCCCGAGGCCAGCTTCTTGATGCCGTCCCGGCCGAACATCAGCCGCCCGGCGAATTCGCCGGTGCTGCGGAAGGCCCGGGAATGGTCGAAGATGATCGTCCGCCAGTCCTCGGTGTAGAGGACGTTCTGCTGGGTCCGGTCCTCGTTGGCGACCAGGCTGTCCCAGGCCCGGGTCAGGTATTTCATGTCGTCCACGCGTGACCGGGCCTCGGCCGGGATGGGGATGTTCTCGTCCATGATCTTGAGCAGGCTGTATTTATTCTTGGCCCAGCAGACGAGCGCTCCGGGCTGGCCCTGGAAATCCCGCTCGACCGCGGGCGGGATCATGCCGAGCCCGATGAGCTTATCCAGCCGATAGGCGGCGATCTCGTACTGCCAGCCCTCGAGGTAGCCGAGCTGCATGCCCTTCGGGTTCTTCCAGGCGGCGGTCATCTCGACGCCGTCTTTCCTCAGGGTCAGCTTGTAGGGCTTGGTCACGCCCTCGCCGATCGGTTCGGCCTTGACGATCTCGGCCGTGCGCAGGAACTCCTCCTGGGCCGGCCGCTGGGCGATCTCTTCGGGCCGGAACTGGGCCCGCGCCGCGGGCGGTCGGACGGCCATCGCGGCCAGGGCTGCGAAAAAGACGACCGCCAGACGCTTCATGTCTCACCTCCCCGCCAAGACCGCCTCAGGACGCGGCCACGGCCTCCGGCGCTTCGGCCGGGACCGCGCCCCCTTCGGCGGCCGCTTTTCGCCTTTTATAGGCGCGGATGATCTTGAGGCAGATGACCACCAGGACGGCGACCACGAGCACGTTGAAGAGAGCGTAGCGTTCGATGCGCAGCCCGAGCAGCTCGGTGCCGACCAGAACGGCCAGGGCCGAGAGGGTGTCGCCGCCGCGGACGAAGAACGTGTCGATGGCGGCCTTAGCCTTGTATTTTTCCTCGCGCTGGGTGACCAGGAAGAGGGCCGCCTTGGTCGTGTTCTGCAGCGAATAGTCCGTGCCGTTCTCGAAGGCCTTGACCCAGCGGACGAGCACCAGGACGGCCCCGAACGAGATCATCGCGTAACCGCCCAGGGCCAGCAGGGGCAAGAACAGCAGCGCCCCGCCGATGCCGACCCATTTGAAGATCCGCGAGACGAAGAACAGCTGGATGACCAGCGCGATGAGGTTCGTCAGCAGCTGGTAGTCCATGAAGGCGTTGTGGATGGCCTTGCTCTCGGTCTGGCGCGGCAGGCTCGGCGATGCGGCCGGCAAGCCCGCGCCGGGTTTCGCCGGGGCCTCCGGGGAGGCCGCGATCGCCGTCGCCCGGGACCGCTCCGTGGTCTTGATCGACTGGTTGACCGTGACCTGCGTGATGATGAACTCGCCGGTGGCGTTGACGAAGTTGTAGAGCCCGATCATCAGCGCGATGAGGAGAAGATAGCGGCTTTTGAAGACCAGCTTGAAGCCCCCGCCGGCGTTGAGCGGCTTCTCCTGGACCAGGGCCTTCTCCTCAGCCCCGGCCAGGCCCTTGTCCCGATCCTCCCGGGTCTTGCGGACGTCCCTCCGGTGGATCGTCCGGGCCAGGACGATGCACAGGAAGAGCACCACGCCGGCGATGAGCATGAGCTTGAATTCCCAGTTGTCGCCCAGGAAGTCCCGCAGCCGCTTCATGAACGGCAGGACGGCGACCAGGCCGCCCAGCGTCGCGCCCAGGGCGACGAGCGGGAAGGTCCGCTTGCCGACGTCCTCGGAATAGAGGTCGTTGGCGAAGCCCCAGAACTGGGCGATGACGAAGTAGTTGAAGATCCCGATCCAGACGAAGAACGCGATGCCCATCGGCTTGACGGCCAGGCCGCCCTTGTGGAGGAAAAAGAAAATGACCAGGTTGGAGATGAAGAAGGACGTCGTCCAGGTGATCAGGACGTGCCGCGGGACCTTGGAGGCCAGACGGCTGAATCCCTTGATGACGAAGACGAATAGGACCGCCTGGGCCCCGCCGAGGCAGCTCTTGACCACGGCCGAATCCTTGTCGACGAGGAGCAGCGATTCGCGCAGCGGCTTGAGGATGTAATAGGCGAGCAGAAGGAGGAAGACGTTCAAGGCCAGGAGGAGCGCTTTGGCGGCTTCGCCGGGGCGGATGTCGGCGAACAGGCGCAGGAATCTGTAGCCCAGGTTGTATCGCTCGTCCGTCCGGCCCGCGCCGCCGGCCGCCGTCGCTTCGGGCATGGCCCCTCCCTATTCGCGATCAGAACAGAACGTTCGATTCCCCGACGCGCTTGATCAACAACCCGATCTGCCGGACGACCAGGCTCCGCCGCGTGTTCAAAGCCCTGATCTCGTCCTCGTTGAGGTAGCGTCCCAGGTAGGAGGCCACGGTCTTGTCGTCCCATCCCAGGAGCCGCCGGTAGAGGATCCGTGAGCATCTCTGGACCTGGCAGCCGGGCGCATCCCCGGTCTTGGGGGCGAAGGCCTCCGAGAAATCGACCCGGAACACGAGGCCGGTATCGCCGCTGACCAGGGTGTCCTTCTCGTTCCGGCAGTCGTCAAAGACGACCGCCTGGAAGACGGTCAGGTCGGCCATGATCCGGTCGAAGGCCTCCGGGTCGGCCGGCGTGATCTGCCGCTCCCGCAGCTCGGGGATCGAGCGGGCGTCGGGAATGAACGCTTGGAGGGCCCCGGGGACATCCTCGACGGTCCTCTCGACGATGGGCGGGACGAAGGTCAGACCGAGGTACTTGGCCAGGGCGTAGGCCGCGAGATCATATTTGAAGCTGTCGGCCAGGGGATCGGGGCGGGGCCGATCGATGTACCGGAACAGGGCCGGCAGGACAACGTCGCCGGACGTGAGCGTCAGCTTCCAGGCGTCCGTCCGGCCGCCCGGTCCGGGTCCCCGGCCCGTGACGGCGGCCATGCGCAGGAAATTCTCCATGTCTTTGTGCGTGAGGGGTTTCGGCGGCGGCGGCTTGATGCCGCTCCGCTTGGCCACCTCCTCGGTCTCACCCCAGACCTTGAACTCGCCCCGGTCGTAGATCAGCGCCGACGGCAGGCCGCCGTAGCTGCCGGAGGAGATGCCGGTGTCCATGATCCAGAGCTTCTCGTGGAAGCGGGAGACGCTGGAGCGCTCGAGGACCGGGCTCGACCCGCCGTTGTAGGCGAAATAATTGTGGCCGGTGACCATGGCCCGGGCGCCGAGACGGCCGAGGATCCGGTCGATCTCCGTCTCCGCCGAAGCCTGGCTCTTCAAGGCCAGCCCGCGGAACCAGAGCGGACTGCCGGGATCATAGACGAGCCGGGGATGGAACGGCCGGGCGTATTGCTGGGGATTGCGCCGGCGGCCCTGGAAGAACTCGAGCTCGGTGCGCAGGACCTGGTTGATCTCCCGGAGAGGCCACTTGGACATGGCGTCGCTGATGCCGCCGTGGACGTAGATGATGTCGTCGATCTTGATGACGGCGTTCTGCCGCACGAGCCAGTCTCCGTAGACATCATTGAAGCCTTCGACATAGGCGCGGGCTGCGCGGGGGTCCTTGGAGGCCATGATCTTCTGCCAGTAGGCCCGGTAGGCCTCGTCGGCGCGGACGTCGAGGTCTTCGAGCTCGGCCTTCTTATTCTGCTCGGGGGGCAGGCTCTTGAGGTAGCGGTCGTCCCTCTCCCGCCGGAAATCTGCCGGCAGGAAATCGACGAACTGGTCGACGGAGACGTAGCCGGGGTAGTCGAGCGCGATGCCGGTGATGTTCATCTCCTCGTGATTGCCGAGGACCATGTGGACCATGCCCCCGGCGGCCGCGGCCTCCTTCTCGAGACGCATGAGCAGGTCGAGGATGTCCCTGGCCCGGGGACCGCGGTCGAGAACGTCTCCCAGCTGGACGAGGTGGGTCTTGCCGCCGATCCAATGAAGGTCGGCGTCGACGAGCGCGACCTGAGGGTGGGACAGGATGAAGACAAAGCGGTCATAGTCGCCGTGGAGGTCGGCCACGGCCACGACCCGGCTGACGTTCGTCCATTCGTAAGGGATGTCGGCGGCGCGGGCCGGCCCGGCCAGCCAGGCAAGGGCCAGCACCAGGAGGACAAGACCGGGGACCCGGCGGCCTTGGGCGCGTGCCATCATCCGTCTCTCGTTCCCTTATAGCCGTTTCCCGGGGGCGAATCAAGGCCCCCCGTTTGACTCTCCGCCGGCGGTGCTGTTATCCTGGGCGGGCCGTGAATCGGCAGGAAAGGACGGAGGCATGAACCGACGACCGGGTGAGGCTGACGTTCGGAAGGGGCCGAGGCTCGCGGCGGCCGTCGCGGCCTTGGGGCTGGCCGGCGGCCTGATCCTGGCCCTGGCCGCTTGCGGCGGGCCGGAGAAACCCGCTGCGCCGGGGCGGCCGGCCGCGGTCCGGGTCAAGACGGGCCTCGAGGTCTTTCTCGAGAAGCACCTGGACCTGGTCAAAGGCAAGCGCGTCGGACTGATCACCAATCCCACGGGGACCGATCCGGCCCTGAGGTCGACGATCGAGCTTTTCCGGGCCGATCCGGCGATCCACCTGGTCGCCCTCTACGGGCCCGAACACGGCGTCCGCGGCGACGCGCAGGCCGGCGAATACGTGCCCTTCTATTACGACGAGACGTTCAAGCTGCCGGTGTTCAGCCTCTATGGGCAGTCCTTCAAGCCCGAGCCGGGCATGCTCAAGAACATCGACGCTTATATGCGTTCCCGCGACACCCAGAAAGCGGGCCAGGTCTCGGAGGGGGCCCAGGTCCAAGGCATCGACGTCCTCATCTTCGACATCCAGGACGCCGGGACCCGCGTCTACACCTACATCGCCACCATGGCCACGGCGATGCAGGCCGCGGCCGAAGCGGGCATCGATTTCATCGTCCTCGACCGGCCGGACCCGATCAACGGGGTCGACATGGAAGGAGCGGTCCTCGAGTATCCCGGCCTCAGCTCGTTCATCGGGCTCTACCCGGTCCCGCTGAGGTTCGGCATGACCATCGGCGAGCTGGCCCGCATGTTCAACGACAAGTTCCTGGCGCCCAAAGCCCGCCTGACCGTGATCCCCATGGAAGGCTGGGCCCGGTCCATGTGGTTCGACGAGACGAGGCTGCCCTGGGTCATCCCTTCGCCGAACCTGCCGACCCTGGACTCGGCGGCCGTCTATCCGGGACTCGTCGCCCTCGAAGGCACGAACCTGTCCGAGGGGCGCGGGACGACCCGGCCCTTCGAGCTCTTCGGCGCCCCCTGGATCGACGGCCACGCCTTGACGGCGAAGCTGAATGGCCTCGGCCTTCCGGGGGTGCGCTTCCGCGAGGCCTGGTTCACGCCGTCGTTCTCCAAGTTCCAGGGCCAGCTCTGCGGCGGATGCCAGCTGCACGTGACCGACCGGGCCTCCTTCCGGTCCGTCGCCGCCGTCCTTCACATCATCAAGACGGTCCGGGCCATGTACCCGGACAAGTTCGCCTTCCACGCCGAGTATTTCGACAAGGTCATGGGCACGGCCTCCGTCCGCCAGGCCCTGGAGACGGGGAAGGACGTGCCGGCCATCCTGGCCGGGTTCGAGCCGGGCCTGGAGGCCTTCGCCGCCTTGCGCAAACGCTATTTGCTCTATTAGAATAGATATCTTCCCCTTCGGAGGGAGGATCATCCGGCAAGGAGACTGACGCGATGGCGATGAAGACTCCCCGTTATGCCCTGACGAACCCGGTTTCGCTCCTCCTCGACAAGCCGGCCTCGGATTTCACTCGGGCCGACCTTCTCAAGGTCATCGAAACGAAGCCGATCGAACGGATCACCCTCCACTACACCGCGATCGACGGCAAGCTCAAGGAGCTGACCGTCCCGGCCGCGGACCGCTATCACCTGGAGGCCGTCCTGGCGGAAGGGGAGAGGGTCGACGGGTCCTCGCTCTTCAAGGGCCTGGTCGACATGTCCCTGTCTGACCTTTACGTCATCCCCAAGTACAGCACGGCCTTCTTCAATCCCTTCGATGAGGGCAGTCTCGATCTCGTCTGCCGCTACCTGACCAAAGACGGCACGCCGGCGGCGTTCACGCCCGACACCATCCTGGCCCGGGCGGCCGCTTTGTTCCGCAAGTCGTCCGGCCTCGAGCTCAACGCCCTCGGCGAGCTCGAGTTCTTCCTGCTGACCTCGACGGCCGACCGCTCCTATCCGGTCGAGGCCCACCGCGGCTACCACGGCTCGTCCCCCTTCGCCAAGAGCGGCCCGATCCTGCACGAGATGGTCGCCCACATCACCCGGGTGACCGGGGCCGTCAAGTACGCCCACAACGAGAACGGCTTCATCGACGGCGTCCGCAGCGACCACCCCGAGATCGCCGGCCGGCTGGCCGAGCAGCTCGAGATCGAGTACCTTCCCCGGCCCATCGAGGAGATGGCCGACGACCTGATCATCGGCCGTTGGATCATCCGCAACACGGCCTACCGCCACGGCGCCGTGGCCACCTTCACCCCCAAGCTCGAGGAAGGCGTGGCCGGCAGCGGCCTGCACTTCCATTTGGAGCTGGCCAAGAACGGCCGCAGCGTCATGCGCGGCGAGGACGGCAAGCTCTCGGTCGAGGCCCGCAAGCTCGTCGGCGGGCTCTGCGAATACGCCGATTCGCTGACCGCGTTCGGTAACACCGTCTCCTCGGCCTATCTGCGCCTGGTCCCGAACCAGGAGGCCCCGACCCGGATCTGCTGGAGCGACTTCAACCGCAGCGCCCTCATCCGCGTCCCGCTCGGCTGGACCAATGTTCACGGGCTGGCCCGTCGCGTCAACCCGGCCGACACGTCCGAGTTCGTCGACGATCACGGCGGACGCCAAACCGTGGAGATCCGCAGCCCCGACGGCAGCGCCATGATCCACCTGGCCCTGGCCGGGATCGCCATGGCCGCCAACTGGGCTTTCCGCAGCGACCTGACCCTGTTCAAGGACTATGGCCCGCTCGAGCTGGCCGACAACCTCTACGTCAAGGGCAACATCTTCTCCGACAAGGAGCTGCTCAAGCGCCTGCCGGTCCTGCCCGCGAGTTGCGTCGAGTCGAGCCGGGTCCTTCTTCAGAAGCGGGGCCACTACGAGCGCGACAGCGTCTTCCCGCCCAGTATCATCGACTACGTAGTCGCCCAGCTCCAGGCCGAGAACGACGAGTTCATGAACAAGAAGCTCAACGACATGCCGGCCCACGAAAGGCTCCTCGAGGTCCGCCGGATCATGCACAAGGACCTGCACAAGAATTGACCCGTGACGCCCTGACCTCCCGGGAACGCTGGCTGGCCCTCTTCGCCGGCCAGAAGCCGGACCGCGTGCCGACCGATTACTGGGCGACGCCGGAGTTCGACCGGAAGCTCAAAACCCGCCTCGGCTGCCGGACCCGCCGGCAGATGCTCGATACGCTCGGCGTCGACTACGAGGTCTGGCTCAAGCCGGAATACGTCGGCCCGCGCCTGCCCCGGATGCAGGACGAGTTCGGCCGCCGCTTCCGCAGCGTCGACTATGGCCCCGGGCAATACCGCGAATGCATCCACTTCCCCCTGGCCGGCTTCAGGAGCGTGGCCGAGATCGAGAGGAACTACACCTGGCCGACGGCCGACTGGTGGGACTATCGCGGTGTCCGGGCCGGGGCCGACCGCGCGGCCGGCCATCCCATCCGGGGCGGCGGTTCCGAGCCCTTCCTCATCTACAAGGAGCTCCGCGGGATGGAGCAGGCCTTCGTCGATCTCGTCGAGAACCCCGAGATCGTCCATTACTGCCTGGGCAAGCTCTTCGACCTGGCCTATGAGAATGCCGTCCGGATCTACAAGGCGGTGCCCGGCCGGGTCGACATCTCTTATATCGCCGAGGACATGGGCGGCCAGACCGACCTGATGATCTCGGTCCGTCACATCCGCGAATATCTCCTGCCTGGCATGAAGCGTATGATCGACCTGGCCCACCAGGCGGGCGCCCACGCCTTCCATCACAACGACGGGAGCTGCTGGCGCATCATCCCGGACCTGATAGGGCTCGGCATCGACCTCCTCAACCCGCTCCAATGGCGCTGCCCCGGCATGGAGAGGGAGAGGCTCAAAGCGGAGTTCGGGCCCCATGTCGTTCTCCACGGCGGCATGGACAACCAGCACACCCTGCCCTTCGGGACGGTCGACGAGGTCCGGCGTGAGGTCGAGGACAACCTCCGCATCCTCGGCGCGGGGGGCGGCTATATTCTCGCGCCGTGCCACAACATCCAGGCCATCACGCCTGTCGAGAACGTTATCGCGATGTACGACGCCGCCCGCGAGCTCGGGCGTTCATAAAATCCGACTCGACTCGCAATGGCTCAAATGAGGGAAGTCAGACTCTTGCGGCGGGCTTCGAAATCCGGCACCAGGCGTTTCCAGAGGGAATTGAATCCGGTCTGAAGGTCCTCATAGAGGCCCGCGTTCTTCCGATCCGGCTCGGCCCTCAGCCGGCCCTTGGCGACCCACTTGTCGGCGATGTCCGCGATCTCGACCTTCTCGCCTTCCGCCAGCCGCCAGTTCCAGACGGCCTGAAGGGCCGCCCCGAAGGCCGCCGCCTCGGTCTCCTTAAGCGTGACGACGGGCGTCCCGAGGACGTCGGCCACGATCTGAAGCCAGGTCCGGCTCTTGGCTCCGCCGCCGGTCGCCCGGATCTCGTCCGGCCTCAAGCCCAGCTCCCTCATCCGGCCGAAGCCGTAGCCCAGATTGAGGACCGTGCCTTCCATGACCGAGCGGACGATATGGGCGGTGTCGAAGGTCCGGCGGTCGAGACCGAAGAAGACGGCGCTCGAGAAGGGGAGGACCGGCACCCTCTCGCCGTCGACGAAGGGTAGGAAGACGAGACCGTCCGATCCGGGAGCGGCCCGCCGGGCCAACCGCTCGAGCGCGGCGTTGTCGAGGCCAAACAGCGACTTGACGATCTCGGTCGTGTTGGTCACGTTCATCGTGCAGAGAAGGGGCAGCCAGCCGCCGGTGCTGTCGCAGAACGCCGCGATCTCGCCCTCTGGATCGATGAAGGGGCCGGCGAAGTACGAATAGACCGTGCCAGACGTGCCCAGGCTCAGCGTCGAGACGCCGGCCCGGACATTGCCGCTGCCGATCGCGCCCATCATGTTGTCGCCGCCGCCGCTCGCGACGAGGACCCGGCCGAAGCCGAAGCGCGCGGCCACGACCTTCCGCACCAGGCCGACGGGCTCTCGCGGATGGCTGAGCGGCGGGAGCTTGCCGGCCAGCGCGGGATCGATCGCCGCCAACGCCTTCTCGTCCCAGCGCCGCCGGCGGATGTCCATGAGCCCCGTGCCCGAGGCGTCGCCGTATTCCATGTGGGCCCGTCCGGTCAGCCAGTAATTGAGATAGTTGTGGGGGAGAAGGACGGTCGCGAGGCGCGCGTACCGCTCCGGCTCATGCCGCTTGAGCCAGAGGATCTTCGAGGCCGTGAAGCCCACGGCCGGGGCGAGCCCGAGCCGGGAGATGGCCTCGCTGCGGCCGCCGAGCCCGGCCGCGATGTCCCCGCACTCGGGGACGGTCGAAGTGTCGTTCCAGAGCTTGGCCGGACGGATGACCCGTCCCGCGGCATCGAGGGGGACGAAGCCGTGCTGCTGGCCGGAGACGCCGAGAGCCACGACCTTGGCCGGGCCGATCCCGGCTTCCTTGAGCGCGGCGCCCATGGCCTTGCCGGCCGCGGCGACCCAAACGGCCGGGTCCTGCTCGCTCGCCCCGGGCCCCAGCCCTCCGATCATGGCGTGCGGCGATTTCCCCCGGCCGAGGACCCGGCCCGAGCCGGCGTCCACGACCAGCGCTTTCGTCCCTTGGGTCCCGGAATCGATGCCGATGGCGTAGGGGGGCATGTTCGACCTCGCTCGTCCGATTCTAGGGGAGCGTCCGGCCGGGTGTCAAACCCCAGGCGGCCTCCCATTCCGTTCCTTGACATTTCAAAATCCCTCCTTCTAAATAGACTAAACCTATGAAAGCAGGGACTTGTGCATAGGATCATCGCCAGGATCGCCGCCTTCGGATTGCTCGGGCTTCTCGTTCTGGCCTCCCCGCAGGCCCAGGACAAGCTGAACGGGTCGCCGCACGCGACCGGCCTCATCCCTCTCGACGCCGCCCAGCTCGAGGGCATCGTCTCGAATTTTCCCCGGATCACCCGTGTGGGGCTCAATCCAATCGGCTTCGAGCGCCTCAACGCCGTCCGGGCCGCCAAGGGCCAGGCCGGCCTCGATCCCCAGCTCGTCTCTCCCGTGGGCAGCGAGGTCGAGAGCGCCTTGGCCGGCCGCGCGGCTTCGCCGCAAGCTGTCGCGGCGATCGAGGGAGCCGAGGACCTGCCCATCAGCGTCGACAACAGCCTGCTGCGGTTCTTTCCGCCGATCCGCAACCAGGGCCTGCTCGGCTCCTGCGCGAGCTTCGCCTCGACCTACGTCCAGCTGTCGTACATGACGGCCTTCCAGCGCAACCTGGATATCCGCGACCCGGCCGACAACACCAACAAGTATTCGCCCAAGTGGTCTTACACGATGATCAACGACGGCGAGGACGAGGGGTCGTCGCTCTACGAAAATTACGTCCTCCTCCAGCGGCACGGGGCCGCGACCTGGGCGGAATTCCCGTACGACGCGAACTTCAAGGCCTGGTGCCTTAACGCGGCCGCCTGGCGGCACGCCCTCAACGTCCGGACCAAGGCCATCCAATATGTCCAAAGCGTCTCCTCCGACGCCGGCCTGACGCTGACCAAGGAGCTCCTGGCCGACGGCTATGTCCTCGTCTTCGGGACTTACATCAATTCCTGGGTCTTCAAAGCGGCAGGGGACGACCCCTCGACCACCGACGACGCCTCCGCCGTCGGCCGCCAGGTCGCCTATTATCTCGACGGCAGCGACGGCTCCCACGCCATCACCATCGTCGGCTACAACGACGCCGTCTGGACCGACATCAACGGCAACAGCGTCATCGACCCGGGCGAGAAGGGGGCCTTCCGCATCGCCAACACCTGGGGAACGGGCTGGTACGAGTCGGGCTTCACCTGGCTGGCCTATGACGCCCTGAAAAGCACCTCGGCCGTGGCCGGCGGTCCCTCGACCGGGCGGATCGGCGCCGTCCAGGGGGACATGCTCTATGTGTTGACGGCGCGCAACAACTATTCGCCGTTCATAATCGGCGAGTTCACGGTCAGCCATCTCAAGCGGGACCAGCTCAGGATGAGCCTCGGACGATCGAACACCACGGCCACGTCGCCGACGTCGACTTGGTCGCCCAAGGCCCTTCAGAACGAAGGTGGGGCTTTGTCCTTCGACGGTTCCACCACGGCCGTCAGCGGGACCTTCGTCCTGGACTTCACCGACCTCCTCGTCCAAGGGGCGGGCGCCCAGCGGTACTATCTGGGGGTGAACGATTCCACGACCGCCGACCCCGCGACCCTGAGCGCCTTCAAGATCGTCGACCTGACGACCGATCCGGACGCCGAGGGCGTCTCCTCGCTCGTGCCGCAGACGGTCGATAACCAGCAGGCCTACGCGTACGTCGACTACACGTACGCCGGCTCGGGCTACAACGATCCGCCCCAGCTCTCGTCCCCCCAGGTCAGTCCCGTGACCGGCAACGCCGGGGGCACCTTCACCTTCAACGTCCGCTACTCCGATCCGGACGGGGACATCCCGACGGTCAAGAACCTCATCCTGGACGGCACTCCCCAAACGATGAACCTGCTCGCTGGTCAACAGGCGGCCGACGGCTGGTACACCCTGCCCGTCACGCTGAACGCCGGGGGGCACAGCTACGCCTTCTATTTCGAGGACGGCAAGGGCGAGTCGGCCCGCACCCCTCCGGCAGGGGCGATCAGCGGCCCTGCGGTCTATGGCCACGTCGTGACCTCACTCGCGCCGTCGGGCGCGAGGACGGGCGACCCAGGTTTTGCCCTGACGGTGAACGGCGACAAGTTCGCGAGCGGCGCGGTCGTGACCTGGGACGGCGCGGACCGGACGACGACGTTCGTTTCTGCCGCCCGCGTGGACGCGGCCATTCCGGCCACCGATCTGGCCCTCGGCAAGACGGTCGCGATCGTCGTCCGCAACCCGGGCGGGGTCCTGAGCAACGCCATGACCTTCGCGGTCAGCAATCCCGCGCCGACCCTGACCTCGATCAGCCCGGCCTCGCTGACCGGAGGGGCCTCCGGCGCCGTCCTGACCGTCCATGGCAGCGACCTCGTCTCCAATACCGCCGTGCGCTGGAACGGGGAGGACCGCGAGACGACCTATTTCAGCGCCACGGAAGTCCGCGGGGTTCTCACGCCCGACGATATCGCCGCCGGCGGGGATTTCGCGGTTACCCTGGTCAACCCGGTCCCGGGCGGCGGGTCCTCCGCGGGCCTGACGTGCAGGGTCTCCGATTTCACGGTCGGAGCATCGCCCGCTGAAGCCAGCGTCGCGGCGGGTCACGCGGCTGTCTATACGGTCGAAGTGACCCCGCAGCATGCGTCGTTCGATGCCCCCATCGCCCTGAGCTGCGCCGGCTTGCCCAGCGGGTCCTCGGCCGCGTTCTCGCCGGCCTCGGTAACGCCAGGCGCGGGAGTAGCGTCCGTCACGATGACCATCTCAACGACGGCCCGGGCCGGCTCGACAGGGGGAGTGGCCTTCGGGGCTGGGGGCCCCAGGCTGCCGTTCCTGGAACTCCTCGTGCTCGGCGCCGTCCTGACAACCTTGTTGGGCCTTCGCTTGAACCTCGGCCGGCCCTTCCGAAAGCTCCTGGCCGCCGCCGTCCTGATCCTCCTGGCCATCTGTCTCTCCGGCTGCGGCGCCGGGGGCGGGACGTCGACCTCGAAGACGGGGACGCCCGCCGGAACCTATAATCTCTCCGTCTGGGCTGCCTCCGGGACATTGGACGCCCACGCGTCGGTCACCTTGGTCGTGCAATGACACCCTGGCAAGCCCGGAGCCGGAGAACATCCGGAAAGGATCGGTGATGATCATGGCCAAGCGTTCGGCGACGGCCCTTATCGCTCTCTTCTTGCTCTCTACCCTAGCGTCCGCGGCCGACCGGGCCGGGACCTCGGTCACGCTCAAAGCCAGCTATTTTTTTCCGAGCGACAGCGTCTTCCGCGAGGTCTATTCGACCGGCCTCTTCTATGGGGCGGATGTCGCCGTTCCGGTCGCGGGGCCCCTCAGGCTCTGGGCGGGCGTGGAGCTCTTCGCCCAGACCGGCCAGCTCTCGATCTCCGAAGAACCGACCAAGGTGCGCATCCTGCCGCTCTTCGCCGGGCTTCGCCTCGAATTCGATCGGTCGAAGATCCGTCCCTATCTCGGCGCGGCGGCGGCCTATTTCCTCCTGCATGAAGAGAACCCGTTGGGCACGGCGAATGAGGGAGGGATAGGCCTCATCAGCCAGGCCGGCGTCCAAACCCGGTTGTCCGGGGCCCTGCGCCTCGACATCTTCGCCGGCTATCGGGCCTGCACGGTCCTTTCCCGGGGCGACGATCCCGTCTCGGCGAAGCTCGGGGGCTTTTCCGCCGGCCTCGGCCTGACCGTTCATTTCTAAAAAATGGGGACGTTTCAAAAAATGGGGACGTTTCTATTTTTAAAATTAATGTTCTATTTTGAAAAATAGAAACGTCCCCATTTCCTTTCTCCCTTGAATTGGCCCCCGGGGACCGCTAAACTGGAAGGCATGAAAAAGACCGCCCCGGCCGCTGCGGCCGTCCTGATGATCGTCGCTCTCGCCGCCCTGTCCTTTGCCATCATGAAGCCCGGCGAGAAGCTCGTTCCATTCTCGCTGAAGAACGTCGACGGCAAGGACTACACCGTCGCCATGGAAGGCGGCCGCCTGACGCTCATCGTCGCGGAGGCGGTCGCCGGCCAGACCAAGATCGTGAGATCCCACCCGGCAGGGGTCCTGATCGATTTCTGGGCCACCTGGTGCGTGCCCTGCCGCAAGGCCATGCCTCACATGCAGAAGCTCCATGAGACCTATAAGCCCGCCGAAGGCCAGACCGAGGGCGGCCTGCGCGTCTTAGGCATCGCCATCGACGACGCCGGCGGCAAGGTCGTCGTGCCCTTCTACCAGAAGCTCAAGATCACTTATCCCATGCTGGCCGACGCGCCCTCGGTGCCGCCCGCGGCGGGCGTGGCCGCGAAAGCTCTGGACATGGCCAAACGTTACGGCGTCCAGGAGATCCCCGTCGTCTATCTCATCGACGCCAACGGGACCATCACCCACGCCCACATAGGATTCAAGGAAGAACATATCGCCGAGCTCGAAGCCGCGGTCAAGTCACTCCTCGCCGGGGCCCCCAAGTGAAGCGACGCTTGCCCTGGATCCTGCTGGCCGTCTCGCTCGCTCTGATGGCGGCCGGGCTCCTGCTCGGCGAGTACCGGACCACCCTCGAGAAGGCGATCACGGTCTGCCTCGACTGCATCGGGATCGGGTGAGCGGGACCATGGCCGTCGACCCCTCCGCCCGGCCGGCCCGCAAGTCCCGAAAGCCCCGCGACCGCAGGCCGTGGTATCAAGCCGGTTTTGCCCTGGCCCTGAACGCCTGGATCCCGTCCTGGTTCCGGGGCGAGATCTTCCAGGGCGGGATCAAAGGCGTCTGTGTCCCGGCCCTCAACTGCTACTCCTGTCCCTCCGCCCTGGGCGCCTGCCCCATCGGGGCCATGCAGACGTTCTTCGGCGGACTCCGCTTCAACCTCTCCGTCGCCCAGAAGAGGTTCGGGTTCTATGTCGCGGGCCTGATGGCGGCGGTCGGCAGCGCGGTCGGCCGTCTGCCCTGCGGCTGGATCTGCCCCTTCGGCTTCATCCAGGAGCTCATCCACAAGATCCCGACCCCCAAGCTGCGGATCCCCCATTGGATGACCTACTTCCGCTATGCCGTTCTTGCGGTCATGGTCGTGGCCCTGCCCCTGCTCATCGTCGATGAGTTCGGCTACGGCGAGACCTGGTTCTGCAAGTGGATCTGCCCGTCCGGGACCCTCGAGGCCGGCCTGCCCCTCATGCTCATCAAGCCCGACCTGCGGACGCTTGTCGGGTTCATGTTCCTCTGGAAGGTGGGCCTGCTCGTCCTGTTCATGGCCTGGTTCGTTTTCACCATCCGGCCCTTTTGCCGGACGGTCTGCCCCCTCGGGGCCTTCTGGGGCCTTTTCAACAAAGTCAGCCTGTTCCGCATGAACGTCGACGACGAGAAGTGCACCCTCTGCGACAAGTGCCACAAGGATTGCCCGGTCGACATCAAGATCTACGAACAGGCGAACTCGCCGGACTGCATCCGCTGCCTGCGCTGTGTCTCGTCCTGCAAGTTCGGGGCGATCAGCTACGAGTTCCTGGGCAAGAAGGAAACTTCGCCGGACCTCCGGGCCGCCCCTAAAGCGTCTTGACCAGCGCCCCCCAGCGCTTGTCCAGCTTGAAGCCGTGCCGCAGGAAGAACCCCGGCAGGTAGAGGTGAGTCATGACCAGGGGCACGTTCTGGCTGGCCAGGCGGGCGCAGAAATCTTCGAGCGCGGCCCCGCCGAGCCCTGACGACTTCAGCCGCGAGGTCACGGCGATGACGTCGATCCAGGCCACCCGGCTCGACAGCATCCGGTAGCACAGCCCCCCGACGATCCGCTCCTGGGCGTCCTTGAGGACGAAGTGGCGGTCCTGCTGGGAGACGATCTTGGGGTAGTGCTCCTTGAAGAACAGCCGATAAGCCTGGCCGATCTCGGCCGGATCGACGGTCTCGCTGAACGTGTACGACCGGCCGGCCCGGTCGGCCAGGAAGGATTGGACGACGACCCGCCGCTCGCCCTCGTCGCCCTGCGTGACCACGCCGAGGCGGCGGTCCCGTTCGAGCCGAGGGAAGACCAGCCGGCTGAAGACCAGGCGGTCGCGCTCGTCGCCAAGGGCCGCTTGGAGATCCGACAGCTCGACCTGGTGGACGGCCGGCACGTCGAGGGCCGCGTGGAGCCGGGCCAGCAGCCGGTCGAACAGGGCCTCGATGCGCTCGCTCCGGCCCGCGAAGTACGTATGCCGGTAGAGGTAATAGCGGACGATCTCCGGGAAGCGGTCGAGGGCGTAGCGGCGGCAGAGATCGAGGACCTTGCGCTCGCGGTCGCGCGGGGCGGCCAGAGGGTCGGCCTGACGCCACTCCCGGTAGGCCTCGACGGCGCTTTCCGCCGGCAGCGGGATCGCGTACGTGGAATCGAACTCGGACCGATAGCGGCGCAGCCGGCCGGCCAGGTCCACGCCCGGGAAGACCGGCGCCGGGCTCCGCTCGAGGTCCGCTTGGAGGTCGGCGAAGAAGGCGGAGGCCTTGTCGCGGCCCATGGCATCGTAGGCGGCCTCGAAGATCCAGTCCGGATCGAGATGGTCCTTGGCCCAGGGGTAGTTGGCCGAGGCGCGGCGATAGAAGCCGTCGATCATCGGCCGGACGATGGCCAGGGGCCCGCTCGAAGGCCGCCAGCCGTCGAGCGAAGCGAGGAAGGTGTCGTCCCGGAACTCGAGCTCGGGCACGACGACGTTGACGGGGGAGACGCGGCCGGGCAGGATGCGGCGGCCGCTCGTCTGCCAGGCCCGGAAGAGAGCCGACATGGCCTCGACGTAGAGCTTGCGCCAGGCCGACGGCGGCGGCAGGGGCGCGTCGGCGGCCCGGCGGCCCGAGAACTCCCGGATCTTCTCCCAGACCGTCAGGTCGCCGAGATGGCGCCAGGTGACGGCCCCGGTCTTCTCGTCCGTCGCCCCGAGCGGCGGCAGCACGCGCGGCCCCTCCGGCTGATCGGACAGGACGGCCGACCAGAGCCGGGCCTCGCGTTCGGCCCCGTCGCGACGGCCGTCGGGCAAGACGAGCTTGAGATCGAAATGGCGGCCGGACAGGGTGTTGACGCTGACCCGGTAGGTCGTCCGCCGCGGGGCGCTGTAGATGCGCGAGACCCAGAGGCCATCCGGAGCGATCTCGGCCGGGTCGAAGCCCTCCGCCCCGCACGCCAGCCAGATCGAATCTCTCAGGAAGCCGGGGCGGTCGAGGGCGGCCCGGACGCGGCGGGCCTCGGCCGGGGTGACGCTGTCGTCGCAGACCGCGCGCGGGGGACGCTTGGCCGAGGCGGACCGGGGCGGCTTGGTTTCGACGTGCCGCTCGGAGCGGCGGATCATGCGGTCGAGCTCGCGCTCGGCCGCCTCGGCCAGCCGCTCATCGGCCCGATGCAGGACCCAGCTGGCCAGCTCGGCCCGGACGGAGCTGAAGTAGGCCGGCTCCCGGACCGCCAGGTCCGCCAGGAGCCTGAAAATGCGCTCGAACTGAAGCCGTCCCGGCTCGGGGACCGGCCAGTTCAGCCGTTCGCGGTAGGCCCGCAGGCGGATGCGGAAAGCGTCGAGGCGGCCCCGTCCAAAGCGCGTCGAGACGATCTCGTCGATGCTTTCGCGATTGAGGAAGGGCAGGCCGGAGTAGACGAACGCGGGGATGACCTCCCCGTAATCGATATCGGGGTCGTGGAGGAGCAGGATGCGGTAGGCCCAGCACCGCAGCCTCTCCTGGGGATGGTAGGCCAGCGCCCTCAGCCGGGCCCGGACGAGCTCCTCCATCCGCAACGGCGACTCGTAGAAGCCGCGCTCGATCTCGGCCAGGAGAGAGTCGGGGGGCGCGCCGGGCGAGAACAGGAGCTCGCTGAGCTGGAGGTGCAGCCGGGCCAGCCGGTCGTCGGCGACCTTGGCCGGCGCGCTGAGCTCGGGGACCGCGTAGGTCCGGGCCCTGCGGCGCGGCAGGGCCACCCGGCCGGTGGCCGGCTCGAGCGGCAAGTCCCAGCCCTCCTTGACCGGGGCGAACACGGCCAGGGAGGGGTTGCCGGCCCAGAGAACAGGTTGGCGGGCCAGGACCCCGAGATCCAGGATCCCGCCCTCGATCTCGTACTCCAGATCGCCGACGAGCCAGGTCCCCGGTTCCGGGCCCTGCCGCAAGGGCAGGCCCAGGCCCCGGTTGAGGTCCTTGAGGCCCTGGCGGCCCCGGACGATCTCGTCCTCGAGGATGCCGAGATCGCGGAAGAACCAGAGCGGGATGCGGACGATCAGGCCGAGGCCGGGGAGATCGACTGTCCGTCGCCGGTAGAGGTCGTCGATGATGGGGGCGAACGAGGCCTCGATGCGCTTGCGGACGTACGAGCCTTTGGCGGTGAGCTCGCCCCGGTCGGGGCTGAAGTCGCGGGCGAGGACGTCGAAGTTAATGATCCGTTCATAGGGCGCCAGGCCGTCGTTGGCGGCCGTGACGATGCGGCGATAATATTCGCGGGCGTTCTCCGGTCCGAGGCCCTGGGCGAGGACCTGGTCGCCGTAGTCGGGAACAATGAACAGGACGTTGTAGGGACGGCCGTCCCCGACGAGGAAGGTCCGCTTGATGCCGGGGACGCCGGCGAACTTGTCCTCGACCTTGCGCGGGGCGATGGTCTGGCCGCGGTTGTTCTTGTAGATGTCCTTGATCCGGTCGACGATCTGGTAATAGCCGTTGGCGGCCCGTTCGAAGACGTCGCCGGTCCGGAGCCAATGGTCTTTCTCCTGATCGCCGCCGGGAACCGGGATGATGTCCCCGGGGCCCTTGTCCTCGAGATAACGGCCGACATAATGGCCGCTGACCTGGAGCTCGCCCTCGGGGCCGAGCCGGGCCCGCAGGCCGGGGAGAGGCAGCCCGTGCGAGCCGTCGACGTAGCCGCCGGGCGGGGTCATGGTGATCCCGCCGGTGACCTCGGTCATCCCGAAGCCGCTCATGAGCTCGATCCCGTGGCTCCCGAAGAAACGGAAGACGCGCGGGTCCAGGTAGCCGGCGGCCGAAAGACCCCAGGCCAGGTTCGGTCCGACGATCCCCCGGACGATCGCCGTCGGATCGGCCCCGGGCGGGGCCGCGTCGATCTTCTCCAAGCACCTCTCATGGAGCTGGGCCCAGCGGACGGGGACGCTGATGAACCCGGTCGGCCGGATCTTCGGCAGCAGGCTGAACAAGGTCTCGGCCGAGGGATTCGCGGCGAAGACGTAGGTGCCGCGCCAGAAGATCGCGCCGAGCATCTCCAGGTAGCGGCCGAACGTGTGATAGAGCGGCAGGAAGCTCAGGAAAACCTCGCCGGGCCCGACCATGGGCAGAGCCGCCGCCCGGGCGAAGCGCTTGGCGACGAGGTTATAGATGGAGAACGAGACGCCCTTGGGCCGGCCCGTCGAGCCGGAGGTGAACATGACCGTGGCCACTTCGTCGATCCGGAAGCGGCGCCGCTTGGCCAGAAGGCCGTCGACTTCGCGGCTGCCCATCTGTTTGCAGAGCTCGGTCAGGAAGATGACGCTGGGATCGTCGTCCCTCAAGGCCGGGTCCGTGACCAGGATAAGGAAAGGCCTGATCGTCCGCCGCCGGGCTTCCTTCAGGAGCCCGATGCGGTCGCGGTCGTTGGCCAGGACCAGGTTGATCGCCAGGCTATCGAAGATCCCGACCAGGTTGTCGACGTTGAAATGGGGGTTGAGCGGGGTGCAGAGGACGTCATAGAAGAGGCAGGCCAGATCGACGAACGCCCCTTCGGCGTGATTCTCGGCATAGACCGCCAGGCGGGGCTCGACTCCCTGACGGCCGGCCAGGGCGTGGATCGCTCCCGCCGTCTCGCGGATGTGACGGCCCGCGGCCTCGTAGCTCCAGAGCCGTGGCGGGGAGACCGCCATGTCCTGGAACAGGGTCCGGCCCGGCGATTCCCGGACCCGGTCCTCGAACATGTCCTTCAGCCCATAGCTCGTCCGGGCGATCAACTTGAAAGAGACCGCGGCCCATCGATCGAGCCGCTCGGGGCGGCCGAGCCTGCGAAGGAACTCGGGGTTCGAGGTCAGTCTAAGGAACTCCCGGGCGGTGCGCCCTTCCGTCCAGTCAGGGGAGTCGAACGCGGCCTCGACCCTTTCCAACAGGACCGGCGCGAGGTCCTTTCCCTGCCGGAGGCGCTCTTCCGGGACCGAGCCCGGCAGGCTCCTGATAAGGGTCTCGAGCTCTTGACCGAAATTCGGTTTGATCTTGGTCATGGATGTCCGTCGACCATTATATATCATCCGGCGTTAATGGTTCAAGTGGTCTTTTTATGGACCAGACCTTTTGTCATTATAAGGCTTGACATAGTAAAATATAGTGGTATATATATGGTATATACCTTTCTATTCTGGTACGGACCAAAGGAGCGAGAATGGACAAGCTCAATCTCGAGAAATTCCCCGGGGCCAAGCCAGCCTACCAACAGATCATGTCTTTCTTCGAAAAGCAGATCCAGTCGGGCCGGCTGAAGCCCGGCGAGAAGCTGCCTGCGGAGCGGGACCTGGCCGAAGAGCTCAATACGGCCCGCGGCACGGTCAAGAAGGCCTACGAGGAGCTCGTCCGCCGCCGGCTCATCGAAGCCTCTGCCGGCCGGGGCAGCTTCGTCGCTCCCGATCGGCACGGCCCGGCCGAGAGCCGCAAGGACAAGGCCCTCCGGCTCATCGACGAGCTTATCGACGAGCTGGCCCGCCTCAAGTTCACGCCCCATGACATCCGCATCTTCTTCGACCTGAGGCTGCTCGGGCGCGAGGAGGACCTCCTGAACCTCAACGTGGCGGCCATCGACTGCAACCCCGAGACCCTGTCCATCATTGAACGCCAGTTCCAGATCATCCCCCATGTCAACCTGGCCAAGGTCCTGATCGACGACATCTTCGAGGACCCCGCCGGGTCGGACCGGCTGGGCAGCTTCGACCTTATCCTGTCGACCACCACCCACTTCCAGGAGGTCCTGGAGCATTTCCCCGAGCTGCGGTCCAAGATGGTCCAGGTGGCCGTGGCCCCGACCCGCGGCTCGGTCATCGCCATGGCCCGGCTCGCCCCCTCGCAGAAGATCGGCGTCGTCTGCGAGTCGAAGCGGTTCCTGGAGATCGTCCTCGACCACCTTAAGGCCTTCGATATCCCGGCCGGGGCGGTCGAGCCGCTGTTCTGGTCCGACTTCGACCGGCTGGACACGTTCATCGCCGGGCTCGACGCCGTCATCGTCCCGGCCGGCTATTCCCTGCAGCGCAACCGCGAGCACCTGGCGGCCATCCAGGAGTTCACAGAGCGGGGCGGGGTCATCATCGCCTTCGATTACCAGATCGAGCGCGGCTCCCTGCTCAATGTCGAGGAGCGCCTGCGGACGCTCATCGACGAGAGCCAGCGGGGACTCTGATGGACGCGCCGCGGATCGTCCTCGGCGTCATCGGGGCGGACTGCCATTCGGTCGGCAACAAGATCCTCGACGCGTTCTTCACCGAGGCCGGCTTCCATGTCGTCAACCTCGGCGTCATGGTCAGCCAGGACGAGTTCCTGGACGCCGCCATCGAGTCCAACGCCGACGCGATCTTCGTTTCGTCGCTCTACGGCCACGGCCTGATCGACTGCGAGGGGCTGCGCCAGAAGGCCCTGGAGCGCGGCCTCGACAGGATCATCCTCTACGTCGGCGGCAACTTGGTCGTCGGCAAGACCCCCTACGAAGAGGTCGAGCGGAAGTTCAAGGCCATGGGTTTCGACCGGGTCTTCCGGCCCACGGTCGATCTGGCCGCCGTGGCCGAGATGTTGCGCGGGGACCTCGGGTCCAGGATGAACTGATGGCCGCCAAGCTCCTCCTCTCGGTCGACATCGGGTCGACCTATACCAAGGGCGGACTGTTCGCCGTCGAGGGCGAGGAGCTCAGCCTGGTGGCCCGCGAGGTGCTTCCGACCACGGTCGACGACCTGGCCCGCGTCTTCGCGGAGGTCCGCGAGGCCGTGCTGGCCGGGCGGACCGGCGCCGTCCCGCCCGCGGACGTCCCCGTTTATTGGTCCTCGTCGGCCCGCGGCGGCCTCAAGATCGCCGCCGTCGGCCTGACCCCGGACCTGACCCTGTCAGTCGCCCGCTTGGCCGCCACTTCCGCGGGCGGCAAGGTCGTCCGGGCCTTCTCTTACGAGCTTTCGGCCGAAGACCTGGCCGAGCTCCGGTCGGTCGAGCCCGACATCGTCCTGTTCACGGGCGGCACGGACGGCGGCAATTCCCGGGTCGTTCTGCACAACGCCGCCCGGCTGGCCGAGCTGGCCTCGCCGGCCGTGATCCTCTACGCCGGGAACCGGAAGGTCCGCGACCAGGTCGCCGGCATCCTCCGGGGCCGCGAGGTCGCGACGGCCGCGAACGTCATGCCCGAGGTCGGAACGATCGACATCGAGCCGGCCCGCGACGTCGTCCGCCGCGTCTTCCTCGAGCGCATCGTCGACGGCAAGGGGCTCTCGTCCGTCGTCGCCGCGGCCGGGCGCGAACCCCTGCCGACGCCCCTGGCCGTGTTCGAGCTCGTCCGGACGATCGCCGAGCGCGTCCCGGGCTGGGAGGACTTCGCCCTGATCGACATGGGCGGTGCCACGACCGACTTCTACTCGCATACCAAGTCCTTCCACGGCGGCGACGCCGTCATCCTGCGCGGGCTGGTCGAGCCGACGCTCAAGCGGACGGTCGAGGGCGACCTCGGCCTGAGGGTCTCGGCCGAAGCCCTGGTCCGATCGGAAGGGGCCTTCCTGGAGAGCCGGCTTCGCGCTGCCGGACTCGACCCTGCCGCGCTCCAGGCCTACGCCGCGGACGTCAGCCATCGCACGGGTTACCTGCCCGAGGACGAGCGGGGGAGAGGGTTCGATCGGCTGCTGGCCGCCGCCTGCGTCCGTGCCGCCTCGCTCCGTCACGCCGGGCTGCTCCAGCGCGTTTTCACCCCCCAGGGCGGTTTTCTCGTCCAGCGGGGCAAGGACCTGCGGCACGTCAAGCGATTGATCGGTTCCGGCGGCTTCCTGGCCGGTTCGACCGACCCGTCCCTGCTGCTCGAAGCCTGCGCCCCCGGCTCCGACGACCCTGACACCCGCCATCTCGTTCCGGAAGCCCCGGCTTGCTACGCCGATGCCCAGTATCTCATTCCCCTGCTGGGGAACCTGGCGGCGGACTTCCCCGACGCGGCCGCCCGCGCCGCCGTCGCCGGTCTGAGACCGCTCACCCCGCATTCGCACCAAAGAGGATGACCATGAAATCGCAACGCATGCCCTGGAAGGACTTCCTGGCCCAGCGCCAGGCCGTCCTCGACTCCTGGCCGACCGGCAAGGACGTCGCCGACGTCGATGACGGGCTCCGCTATCACCGCGGCATCCCCGAAGTGAAGAACTTCGCCAAGGCCATGGCCAAGGCCAAGGCCTCGGGCCGGACCCTCATCCAGCCCCGCGCCGGCGTGGCCCTGATCGACGACCACATCCGGCTGCTCCGCTACCTCGAGACCGAGGGCACGGCCGACCTCCTGCCGACCACGATCGACGCCTACACCCGGCAGAACCGCTACGAGGAGGCGGCCCGGGGCATCGAGAGATCCCGTGCCGCCGGGACCTCGCTCTTGAACGGCTTCCCGGCCGTCAACCACGGCCGCGACGGCTGCCGCCGGGTCACCGAGGCCGTGACCAAGCCGACCCAGGTCCGCCACGGCACGCCCGACGCCCGGCTGCTGGCCGAGATCTCGCTCGCCGGCGGCTTCACGTCTTACGAGGGCGGCGGCATCTCCTACAACATTCCCTACGCCAAGAAGGTCGAAGTGGGCAGGTGCCTGCGCGACTGGCAGTACGTCGATCGCCTGACGGGCTATTACGAGGACAACGGCATTTCCATCAACCGCGAGCCCTTCGGCCCCCTGACCGGGACCCTGGTGCCGCCGTTCATCTCCCACACCGTGGCCATCCTCGAAGGCCTGCTGGCCCTCGAGCAGGGCGTCAAGTCGCTGACCCTCGGCTACGGCCAGGGCGGCAACGTCCTCCAGGACCTGGCCGCGCTGGCCTCCCTGCGCGAGCTCGCCGACGAGTATTTCCGGGCCGCCGGCTTCAGCGGCTACGACCTGACGCTCGTCTTTCACCAGTGGATGGGCGGCTTCCCCGAGGACGAGGCCAAGGCCTTTTCGGTCATCAGCACCGGGGCCTTCGTCGCCGCCGCCGGCCGGGTCGAGAAGACCATCGTCAAGTCGCCGCACGAGGCCATGGGCATCCCGACCAAGGAAGCCAACGCCGCCGGCCTCAAGGCCACCCGCCAGGTCCTGAGCATGATGGCCGACCAGCAGATCTGCACCGACAACGCCGTCGTCCGGCGGGAGATGGACCTCATCCGCCGCGAGGTCGGCGCGCTCATGGGCGCCGTGCTCGAGGCCGCGGGCGAGGACCTCGTCCAGGGCATCGTCCGGGCCTTCGCCGGCGGCCTGCTCGACGTGCCGTTCGCGCCCTCGGTCTTCAACAAGGGCAAGGTCCTGCCCGTCCGCGACAACGAAGGCTATATCCGCCTCTTCGCCAAGGGCAACCTGCCCCTCGGCGACGACATCATGTCCTTCCACAAGGAGCGCCTCCAGGAACGGTCCAAGACCGAGGGGCGCCCGGTCACCTTCCAGATGGTGACCGACGACATCTACGCCATCAGCAAAGGCAAGCTCATCGGGAGGCCCAAGTGAAGATCGTCAAAGCCCTGTTCGTGCCCGGGTCGTCGGCCTTTTACTTCGACGACCAGAACGCCATCAAGTCCGGGGCACCCCACGACGGCGCGCTCTACGGCGGCCGTCCCGAGACGCCCGGCTTCAAGGCCGTGCGCGTCGCCGGCGAGGCCCTGTCCATCCTGCTCCTCCTCGAGGACGGCAGCTGGGCCCAGGGCGACTGCGCCGCGGTCCAGTACTCTGGGGCCGGCGGCCGCGACCCGCTCTTCCTGGCCGCCGACTACCTGCCGCTCCTCGAGCGGAAGATCCGGCCGCTCCTCGAGGGCGCCGAGGTCGGCCCCTTCCGGGACATGGCGGCCCGGTTCGAGGCCTTGGAGTTCGACGGGGAGCGTCTCCATACAGCCATCCGTTATGGCCTGTCCCAGGCCCTGCTCCACGCCCGGGCCCTGGCCACGCGGCGGATCATGGCTGAGGTCGTCTGCGACGAGTACGGCCTTCCGGTCGTCCCGGAGCGCGTGCCCATCTTCGGCCAGAGCGGCGACGACCGCTACATCAATGCCGACAAGATGATCATGAAACGGGTCGACGTCCTGCCCCACGCGCTCATCAACAACGTCAAGACCAAGCTCGGCCACGAGGGCGAGCTGCTCCGCGAATACATCGGCTGGCTGGTCGAGCGCATCCGCAAATTCCGGACCGATGAGACTTACGTGCCGACCCTGCACATCGACGTTTACGGCACGATCGGCCTCATCTGCGCCCTCCGGCCCGGCCGGGTGGCCGATTACCTGGCTTCGCTCGAGCCGATCGCGGCCGAGTTCCCGCTCTATATCGAAGGCCCGGTCGACGCCGGCGAGAAGCCGCGCCAGATCGAGCTCCTGGCGGCCATCCGCCGCGAGCTCGCGGCCAAGGGCTCCCGGGTCAAGATCGTGGCCGACGAGTGGTGCAACACCTACGAGGACGTCGTCGATTTCACCGCGGCCAAGTCCTGCGACATGGTCCAGATCAAGACGCCCGACCTCGGCGGCATCCAGAACACGATCGAGGCCGTCCTGTACTGCCGCAGACACGGCATGGAAGCCTACCAGGGCGGGACCTGCAACGAGACCGAGATCTCGGCCAAGGCCTGCGTCCACGCCGCCGTGGCCGCCCGGGCCGAGCGGCTGCTGGCCAAGCCGGGCATGGGTTTTGACGAGGGCTTCATGATCGTCCGCAACGAGATGGAGCGCGTCATCGCTGTCCTCGGGGCCCGCAGCGGGAAAGGAGCCTGATCATGGCCGCTAAGAAGAAAGAGTTCCGCGTCCTCTCGGCCACGGCCATCCTCGGCTACGGCTTTCCCGAGAGCTCGTTCCGCGAGGGCCTGAGGCGCCGGCCTGACCTGATCGGCGTCGACGCCGGATCGACCGACCCCGGGCCCTATTACCTCGGCGCCGGCAAGTCCTTCACCAACCGGGCCGGGGTCAAGCGCGATCTCCGCTTCATGCTGACGGCCGGCGTCCGGCGCGGCATCCCCGTCGTCATCGGCACGGCCGGCGGCAGCGGGGCCCGGCCCCACGTCGACTGGTGCGAGGCCATCATCCGCGAGATAGCGGCCGAGGAGAAGCTCTCCTTCAAGATGGGCGTCATCTACGCCGATATCCCCAAGGCCCGGGTGCGCCGGCACCTGGCCAAGGGCGAGATCACGCCCCTGACCTATGTCCCGCCGCTCACACCGGAGATCCTCGACGAGTCCGTCAATATCGTCGCCCAGATGGGCGTCGAGCCCATCCAGAAGGCCCTGGCGTCCGGCTGCCAGGTCGTCCTGGCCGGCCGCTGCTACGACCCGGCCGTCTTCGCGGCCCTGCCGATCAGCCGCGGCTTCGATCCCGGCCTGGCCCTCCACATGGGCAAGATCCTCGAGTGCGCGGCCATCGCCGCGACGCCGGGCTCTGGCGCCGACTGCGCCTTCGGCACGCTCAAGGAGGACTCCTTCATCCTCGAGTCCCTCAATCCGGCCCGCCGGTTCACCAAAGAGTCCACGGCCGCCCACACGCTCTACGAGAAGACCGATCCCTACCATCTGCCCGGCCCGGGCGGCGAGCTCGACCTGACCGGCTGCTCGTTCACCGAGCTCCCGGGCGGACGGGTCGAGGTCAGGGGCAGCCGCCACGTCGAGTCGGAGCGCTACTGCGTCAAGCTCGAGGGCGTGCGCCGGGTCGGCTTCCGCACCATCGCCGTGGCCGGCACGCGCGACCCGATCATGATCAAGGCCATCGACGCCATCCTGGCCGGCGTCGAGACCCAGGTCAAGGACATCCTCAAGGCCGAGTCGATCGGCGGCCGCATCCATTTCCACGTCTACGGCCGCGACGGGGTCATGGGCGCCCTCGAACCCGAGCGGCGCGTGTGCGGCCACGAGCTGGGCATCGTCATCGAGGCGGTCGGCGCGACCCAGGACGCCGCCGACGCCGTCTGCAGCCTGACCCGCTCGACCCTCCTTCACTACGGATATCCCGGCCGCATCTCGACCGCGGGCAACCTGGCCTTGCCTTTTTCCCCTTCCGATGCCAAAATGGGCGAGGTCTTCGAGTTCTCGATCTATCATCTGATGCCCATGGCCCGGCCGGAGGATTTCCCGGCCCGGATCGTTGCGGTCCGGGGCGGAAAGGAGCCGAAATGAAGCGCAGCATCCTCGCCGCCGCCAAGGTCATCCGGTCCAAGAACTCGGGGCCCTACGAGCTGACCCTCGACATCCTGTTCAAGGACAAGGCCCATTTCGAGCTCTTCCGCCGCCGGAACATCGTCACCAAGCGGAAGATCGCCGGGCTCTACCGCCGGCCGGTCGCCGACATCCTCAAGATCGTCTATTTCGAGCCGTCCAACGCCCTCAAGATCACCATGCGCCGGCCCATTCCGTCGGGCGACGCCGGGGAGACCGATATCTACGGCGCGCAGCAGCATGCCCCGCTCCTGCGCCTGACCTATTGAAGGCGCCATGGTCAAGTTCAGCCAGGGCACCGTCCATCGCGAGACCCTTCTCTACGCCGTCTACTACGCGCCGCGCGGCGCCAACCGGCTGTACATGGTCGCGGCCGAGTTGGCCCAGAAGTACCTGACGCCGACCGATCTTTTGATCGGCATCCTCGGGGCCGAGGGCTCGGGCAAGTCGACGCTGATCAAAGGCCTTTTCCCCGGGCTCGAGCTGACCAACGACGATGAGGGCATCAACGTCCGGCCGACCCCTCTCTATGACTTCGATCCGGCCGACGCCTTCTCCGGCCACACCTTCCATGTCGACGCCCGCTACGAGCTGGCCTTCCGCCAGAAGTACGAGCTGGCCGAGGCCATCCTCAAGGCCATCGCCCACAACCGCCGGGTCGTCGTCGAGCATTTCGATCTCATCTACGAGGCCCTCGGCCACAACGCCCAGGTCCTCATCGGCATCGGCGAGGAGATCCTCGTCGCCCGGCCCACGGTCTTCGGGCCGTTCCCGCAGGTCATCAAGTCGATCGTGGACAAGACCATCAAGTACCGCCTCATGGCCCACTCGGCCGAGGACATCACCACGATGGTGCTCGAGGAGGACTACAAGGTCCCATTGCCGCCGCTGCACTCCGACGTGCCCCAAGGATTCGTCCTCAACTTCAAGGACCGGCCCGACGTCGACCTCCACGAGCTCGAGAAGAAGGTCCTGGCCATCATTGCCCGGGACGTCCCGATCGGGCCCTGCGGCGACAACACCCTCGGCATCGGCGAGCACACCATCCCCTGCACGGGCACCCGCACGCACGTCAGCTCGAGCGGCAAGATCGAGAACTTCCGCCTGATCAAGGAATACCGCTACGACCAGATCAGCAAGGAATATTACGTCATCGGCCTCGTGGGCAAGAGGGGAGAGGCGGCCTTCGAGGATTTGATCGACGTCGAGGGGATCTACGAATGAACCTGCTCGATCCCGGCCCGGACAGGGCCCGCTATCGCCGCGTCGAGGTCCGCAACGGCGTCCGCAAGGGCGTCTGCGGCGGCCGCCCGGCCCTGCGCGTCGGCGACGGCGCGCTCAGGGCCCTGGCCCAGGAGGCCTTCACCGACCTGGCCTTCTATTTGAGGCCCGACTTCCTCGCGGCCATGCGCCGGATCCTTGACGACCCGGGCGCTTCGGCCAACGACCGCTTCGTGGCCGAGGCGGTCCTGCGCAACGCGGTCATCGCCGCGGAGGGCGTGCTGCCGCTCTGCCAGGACACCGGCTCGATCCAGATCTTCGCTTTCCGGGGCGACCGCGTCATCACCGACGGCCGGGACGAGGAGGTCCTGGCCGCTGCCGCCTCGAAGGTCTACAGGACGCGCAACCTGCGCTATTCGATCATGGCCCCGCTCTCGGTCATGGAGGAGGTCAACACCGGGACCAATCTGCCGGCCCAGATCGACCTCCAAGCCGCCGCCGGGCGGGAATATAGGTTCTTTTTCATGGCCAAGGGCGGCGGGTCGTCGAACAAGATCGCCCTGTTCCAGGAATCGAAAGCCCGGCTCGAGGAAGCGGCGCTGGCATCTTTCCTGGCCGATAAGATCCGGGCCCTCGGCGTCGCGGCCTGCCCGCCGTACCGCATCGCCGTCGTCGTCGGCGGCCTGTCGCCGGAAATGACGCTCAAAACGGTCAAGCTCGCCTCGGCGGGTTTCCTGGACGGTCTGCCCAAGCGTGGCACCAAGGCCGGCCGCGCCTTTCGCGACCTCGGCTGGGAGGGGCGGGTGATGCGGATCGCCCGCGAGACCGGGCTCGGGGCCCAGTTCGGCGGCGCGTGGCTGGCCCATGAAGCCCGCGTCGTCCGCTTGCCCCGACATGCAGGTTCCTGTCCGATCGGCATCGGCGTCGCCTGTAACGCCGACCGGGGTTTGAGGGGCAAGATCACGGCCGACGGCGTATTCCTGGAAGAGGTCGAGCGGCAGCCGGCCCGCTTCCTGGCCGGCGCCGCCTTCAAGGGACCGGCGGAGACCGTGGCCGTCGATCTGGCCAGACCCATCGGGGACGTCCTGGCCCTGCTGAAGAGCCTCCCGGTCGGCACGCTGGTCAGGCTCTCGGGGCCTCTGGTCGTCGCCCGCGACATCGCCCATGCCCGTATGGCCCGCATCCTCCACGATACGGGGACCGTGCCCGACTATTTTAAAAGGTACGCGGTCTATTATGCCGGCCCGGCCAAGACCCCGCGCGGCCTGGCCTCGGGTAGCTTCGGGCCGACCACGGCTCAGCGGATGGACGGTTACCTGGCCGACTTCCTGAAGGCCGGGGCCTCGCTGGTCTCGCTCGGCAAGGGGAACCGGACGCAGGCCGCCATCGAGGCCTTGAAAACGCACGGCGGCGTCTTTCTGGGGACGATCGGCGGGGCCGCGGCCCTCATCGCCAAGGACCACATCGTCTCCAGCGAAACGATCGACTTCGCCGACCTGGGCATGGAAGCGGTTCGCCGGATCGTGGTCAAGGACCTGCCCGCTTTTGTCATCTATGATGGCCGAGGCGGCGATCTCTACGCCGCGCCGCGACAAGGCTGCTAGCTCGTCCTGAGCTCTCCCCGAGTAAAGCTCGGAACGGCTATTTGGCGACTTCCGGCTTCTTGATCACTTCCTGGACCTGGGGGAAGAGCTTGGGCGTGCCTTCGTAGGTTTCGACCGAGATGATGCCTTCCTGCGGCTCGATCCGGATATTAGCGTCCTCGTAGAACCGGCCTTCCCCTTTGCCCTTCTCGTTGAGCTTGAGTTCGATGGCCATGAAGAGGTAGCGGCCCATCGACTTCTGATAACCGGGATCCCACTGCGCGCGGTTCAGGAAGAGAAGGACCTTCTTGCCCTTCTCCGTCGGCACGGTCAGGGCCACGTGGATGGGAAGGTTGAAGCCGTGGGCGTACATGAAGCGGACGACCCCTTTTTCGCCCCGGCCGAAGGCGCTGAGGAAGGCGTTCGTGCCGCCCTCGCTGAAGGCCTGTTGGAGTGCCCGGACCTCTTCGGGCGTCGACCAGCTGTTGACCTCGATCTGGATCTTGATCAGGGCCGGCTCGACCGGCGCCTTGCCGGTAAACATCTGGGCCCGGAAGATGGTCGCGTCGCTGGTGGGCGAAGCGAACCCCACGGCGGCGCCGATGACGAGGACGGCCAAGGTCCATCGAAGCAGCGATCTCATGATGTCGTTTCTCCCTCGAGCATTCCGCATGCCCGACTATGATGCCCTGATTGCCGTGGCGATGTCAAACGGCTGTCCTGGGAACCGGGCTCCGCAATATCTTGGCGCTGGAAGCATCGGGCCGCTCCGTAGACATCCAGCGATCGGGCTTGACAAGGCCTATCCCATTTACCTAGTATCAGATCGCATTAGAGGAGGGATAGATGAAGAGGTATATGATCTTGATCTCTGTCGGGTTGGCGATCTGTGTCGGGTTCTCTCTGGCTCAGGTAGGCAAGCCGTACAAGACCAAGCCTGTGCCTTCCGGAAGTGAATGCCTATTTACCGGAAGAACGTACGATGAAGTCTGGGAGGCTGCCGCCAACGTCCTCATGACCATGAAGTTCACGGTGACGGTCGCTCAGAAGGAATCCGGGATGATGACGGCTGCCAAGGGGCCTACCACGGCCGGCATCATAGCTTTTGGCTGGCTCGCAAAATCGAGAAACATCAACCTCTTGCTAAAGAAGCAAGAGGACGGCATCGTTGTGCGCGCCAATCTCAAGGTGAAAAAAGGCCTCGTCCCCCTGTTTGAAGAAATGGGGAAGCTGCTCTACGTGAAATAGGCAATAGGACTTGGCGGGAAGGTGTGGGAGTCGAACCCACCCGGGACGTTTATAGCCCCATACCGGATTTGAAGTCCCGAGAAGGCCTGGGCCAAGCTA
>Ga0326726_10000079_pt1 | contig 90943 bp, 87 predicted proteins | sample MHFenrmetagenome_2_FD_207603 | JGI IMG/M metagenome (GOLD analysis project Ga0326726, IMG submission 207603) | Lab enriched peat soil microbial communities from Michigan Hollow, Ithaca, NY, United States - MHF15MN | ecosystem: Environmental > Terrestrial > Soil > Wetlands > Peat | place: USA... | reverse complement strand
CTACCTGAATATCGAATAATGGAAGTTATTGAGGGGGAATATGAACCAGGACACATCCCTATTTAACTTTTTTTAAGACGTATATTCCTGGTACTGATCCTGATTGTTGTTGTGTATTTTCCGTTAGATACCGTAGAGAATAACCGGAAGGGTCTGCTGCCTGAATATCCCCAGTTACAACAAAATAGACATTTCCAGTTTCATTTGAAAGACTATTAAATCCTGTTTCATCCGGACTGATCAATTTTATATATGTTCTGTCACTCTGGTTTGAATAGTAATATTGTAATGGATTGACCATATAGTCGGGCAACGGAACGATTATATCTCCGGATTGTGTGATCTTTTGAAGATTTGCCGAAAAACCTCGCCAGTCTTCCTTTTGCAAATTTGAATAATATGATGAAAGAGGTACGATTGAAAGAAGAATAATAAGAACTAATGCGATATATACACCATAATTTTTATTTAACAACTCAGCCAAAGATCCAATTCCGATTCCTACAATTACCAGAAATATTGTGATGATGTAAAGATGGTATCGTACATTGAAGGGAATCAAAACGGACAAATACATACTAATCATAACAGGAATGAAAAGGAAAATTCCCAATGCAGTTGCCGTATATTTATTGAAATGCCACATTTGCCACAGGCCGACAATCATTAGAATAATAAAAAAAATCGCTATGATGTCATTTGAATAGGAAAAGGCTGTGAACGTTGCCAGAGGAACATTCCAGAAATTTAATCCCCAATTGAATATGCGGGTTAAGAAATACTGATTTTGATGTAAAAATGACCCGATAATCGGTATTACCAAAATAAGTGCAACCGTTCCACCGAATACATAAAATTTAAAATCGTTGGGAATAATTGCATAAATTGAGGTAATTTTTCCGTTCCACTTCGAAAAATCAAACTCTTTTAATCGTATGATGAAATAACCTAAAAACAAAGTTATTGTTGCGAATCCGGTATAAAAATGAGAATAGAATGCTGCTGCACATGCGACTCCGAATAACGCCCAGTCGTACCATTCACGGCCTTTGCACGCCCTAAAAAATGCATAGTATGAAAATGCGACAAAAAGCACCGCAAATGCATAAAATCTTGCCTCTTGTGAATAAAATATATGAAATGGTGAGACCGCAAGCAACAATGCGGAAATTAGCCCGACTTTCTCATTCAAAATTTCCTTTGCTAGGAAGAAGATGACAATAATCGTAATAATTCCGGCACAGGCTGAGGGAAATCGTAGCCAGAATTCATTTGATCCAAGTAATCTGACTCCCCAGAGAGCAATAAAGTGAAGTGGTGGAGAGCGATCATTGTACGCTGCAGTCCAAACATCACCGATATTTGTTGAATTTGTGTTGTAATAGGTGACTGCCTCATCTAGCCAGAGCGACTCCCTACCAAGGTCAAAGAACCTTAATACAAACCCTAATAGCACAATTGCAGAAAGGACTAGATACACTGGTTTTTTATAAAATGCTGTGGTTTGATTGAGGGTATCACTGTCAGCCAGCTCAGTCCCATCGACCGGTTTCTTTTTTAAAGACCCTCGTTTACCCATGGAATATTAGCCTGTCCAAATGTAGTCTGGTAATATTAATAATTATTCCTGTAGAAAGGCACAATTCAAACTCTATAAATTACTTGAGAGATCAAAAGAACAAATGACGTTAAAGGGAAATACCTTCACGTTAAGGTGTTCTATGAAAATTGCGGTAGCGGCAGGAACAAGGCCGGAATTTATTCAGGTTGAACCAATTATCCGTGAACTGAATAAAAGAGGTATTGACTCTCTTTTTATCCATTCTGGTCAGCACTACGATTATGAAATGGATAAAATTTTTTTTGATGAAATGCATATGCCCAATCCTACCCATTACCTTGGAATCGGTTCAAAGCTACCCGGCGAGCAGATCGGGGAGATGATCACAAAATCCGAATCAATCTTCCGCGAAGAAAAACCCGATATACTACTTGTATCAGGAGATACCAATACTGCTCTGGGTGTTGCTCTTGCAGCAAACAAATCTAAAATAAAAGTTGGTCACTTTGAAGCCGGGATGCGAAGTTTCGATCGATCCATGCCTGAGGAAATAAACAGGATAATTATAGATAATTTTTCAGACATTCTTTTTTCCCCAACGGAAAGAGGAATAAAGAATCTGCGTGAAAACGGGATTCATAATAATGTCTTTTTGGTGGGGGATGTGATGCTTGACTCAATTATTTACTACCGGAAGTTAATTGAGAATAAATCAAAAACAATTAATAAATTATCCCTTGATAAAAAACCCTACCTCCTGTTAACTCTTCACCGTGAAGCAAATACTGATAACAAGCAACGATTAAAAAATATTCTTGAGGGAGTATCTTCTGTTTCCTACCCGGTAATTTTCCCAATTCATCCTCGGACTAAACAGAGAATTAAGAATTTTAATATTAACCTGCCGGAAAATATCCATTTGATTCCACCTGCAGGTTATTTTGAATTCCTCAGGTTACTTTTCCATTCAGATAAATTATTGACAGATTCCGGTGGAGCACAAAAACAGGCATTTTTCCTCAAAAAACCCTGCATCACATTACGACCAAATACCGAGTGGGTGGAAACAATCGAGAACGGTTGGAACATTCTTGTTGACGACAACCAGGAAAAAATAATTGAGACAGTTTCAGGTTTTAATCCACAAGGTCTCCCCGATCTTTCGCTTTTTGGTAACGGGGACAGTTCGTATAAAATAATAAATATTGCTATTTCACAAATTTAGGTATTACCGGTTTTTACACTACCCATACCTTAAAAATACAAAAAATTAACGCGATGATGCCCCTTCTTTAATAAACCAGCGGACATATTTTGCAATTCCTTTCTTTATGTCATTTTTTGGTGTGAATCCGAGGCTCTTTTTTGCGAGTGAGATGTCAGCTGCAAACCGCATCACTTCCCCTGGGCGTTTTGGAAGGTGAATCGGATCCATATCTGTCAGATCCCTGCCTGTTTCCTTAGCAACTGTATCAATTATAATCCTCGCGAGATCATTGACGCTTGTTTCCTTACCGGTTCCAAAGTTGATTGCAGTACCAAACATATCCAAGTCTTCCCATTTGTCAATAATAAGTGAATATGCTTCGATAAGATCCTCAATATAATGGAAATCCTTTGTCTGCAGACCGCTTCCGTAGACTGTCGGAGGACAATTATTCATTACCTGTGAAACGAACTTCGGTATTACTGCAGAGTATCCTTTCATTCTCTGGTTTGGTCCGTAGGTATTAAACTGCCTGAGAATAATAATGGGCAGATTGTATACGTGGTGGTATGATGAACAGAGACGGTCAGCTGCCGCTTTACCTGCAGCGTAGGGTGATTGCGGGTTGAACGGATGATTTTCATCCATTGGCATATATTGTCCCGTCCCATAGACTTCAGAGGAGGAAGCATATAACATCAGTTTGAGAGGATCCCGACGAGTCATTGATCGCCTTACCGCCTCCAGTACGTTCTGGGTACCGCGTGTGTGCACTTCAAAACTCGGTACTGGATTGTCTATTGATTCTTCCCAATGGACCTGTGCCGCAAGGTGGAAAACCATGTCGACATTATTCACCAGCCTGTCAACCAGTTCAAAATCCATAACTGAGCCGTTAACAAAATAGAAATTGGGTGAATGGATGTAACAGGCACGGATATTATCCGTAGTGCTTCGGGAGAGATCATCAAGGACAATGACTTTGTGTCCCTTCTTTAACAAAAATTCTGTTAGATTACTACCGATAAACCCTGCTCCACCTGTGATTAATATGGTCTCTTTTTGCATGTTCAAACCCTTTTCATTTTTCATTTATGTATATCGTCCGGTTGATTACAATTTATTCCTAACTAAGGGAAGTAGAAATATTAAAATTGCGAAATGGAAATTTCGCCAGAATTGTTGACAGAGTCTCAAAACAACAACAACAACATCATAAATTCTGACGATTTTCGACCAAAAAAATTTCTTTCTGATTCATTCGATAAAAATTAGATTGTGGAAAAATACAGATTATTCCCATTTTTTTTTCAGATACTGATATTTAAAAATTTTAATCAGAATTTTGATATTATTTATGACTTCTTTTTTAACATTTAATTTAGATTCACCGAACTCCCTGACATACAGTTTTACGCCGATCTCTTTTACGGTTTTTCCATTGAGGATTAGTTTTGAAATAACTTCAGCATCGATTTCAAAATTATTACTTTCAAATGTCATTCCCTCAAGCGCCTCTTTTTTGTAAAGGCGAAAAATGGCGCTGACGCAGGTGATGTCATTTCTAAGAAGGATCTTATAAAGGAAATTTACAGATTTACTGATAAAAAATCTGAATGGAGAAGTAATTTCATTTGCAAGGTCTTTTCCACGGTATGGAGATGCTGAGATACAATCATAGCCCGTTTCTTTATACGCTGCCAGCAGCTTATCGATATCCACGGGTCTGTACGTGAGATCGGAATCCATCGTGATGATGAGATTTCCACTGCTGTGTGCAAATCCTGTTTTTACTGCTGCTCCCATCCCTTTGTTCACTCTATGAGGGACAACGATAACATTCTTCTGGATTTTCTGTAACCCTTGGAGAACTTCAAGTGTTGAATCACGGCTGCCGTCATCCACAAGGACGAATTCACAATCCTGTTTATACTGTTGCGCGATTGATTCAACAATGGGGAATAATTTTTCCGGGTAGAGAACGGCATTTTCCGCTTCGTTATACAGAGGTATTACTATGGATATCATTCAACCACTCTGTTGCACTGATCCGTTGTATATTTAGAACATATAAACCCAAGAATGAGAACAAAATACATTGATATCAACCTGTCAGTCAGTACAATTGCGATTGCATCAGTCGATTCAACTCCAAGTAAGATCAGGAAATAACCCAGAGACGCCTCCATTACGCCAACACCTAAGGGAATCTGGGAAGCGAGTCCGGCAATAATCGAAAGGCAGAAAAAAATAGTGAGCTGGATTGGATTTAACATATATCCAAATGCAAGTGCAACAACCCAGAGTCGCACAAATTCCAATCCAAGAGAAAATATCGTGATGATAAAAACGGGAATGATATTCCGGAATGAAAGTTTTCTGATTTTAAATTCAGCAGGGATTTTTTTAAGAAGAGGGATTTTTGATGAATATTTTTCCAGTATTTTTAAGATATATTCGACTTTGTAATAAAAAAAGATTAGAAGAATGAGGATAACTGCAGTTAGTTCAAGAATGATGACTGTAGTTCCTTTCAATTGAATAAATACGATTGCCGAGGCCCCAAGAAAAAGAATCATCAGTTCGAAAAATCTTTCATAAAAAATCATAGATACGCCGTCAAAAAAATTCATCGCATATCGTTTTTGCATATAGTATGCCTTGTAGAGATCCCCGATTTTCCCGGGGGTAATGTTTGCATAAAAAAGGCTTGCAATACTCACAAGAGAGGCATCGCGCCAGCTTATCCTAGTATTGTACTTTTCACTTAAGAATTTCCAGCGATATATCCTCAATGCGATGGTACCCAGTGATAAAAAAAATGCGAGAATTATGAGGGGAACACTGACGGTAAACAGGATCTGGTAATTTTCAATTATGCCAGATCTTACGATTACGTACCCTAGAATCAATAATCCGATTAGGAATAAAATGAGCTGCAGGGATTTTCTATTTTTTATTATTGATTCCATAATTCACCACTTGGACAAATGAAGAACAACTCATTATCATTGTCATCAGATTATTATATCTGGTTCGGTATGCTGTATAAAAAAGATAAAACCTCATATGGTCACGTGATAAATTCTTTATTATAATGTCCAACCTTACCGTGGCTATCCTTGCTCCCCCCGATTATGCCAAAGATCTGGGAAAGAAAGGAACGACCAGCGATATTACATTTTATAATCTGAAAAAAGGGGATGCTACTGTTACCTTCGTTGAGCCGACACGGTATCCGGAAAAATTATCATCGCTGTTTTATGCGGTATCCATTGCGGATCGTGTAGTTCTGGTAGTGGATGAAATCAACGCTACATTTGGTGAGTGCGTTCTGATGCTCCAGTGCACAGGCAAACCCAATGGATATCTTATCCTCAAGAACTATATTTCACCGGATCAGATTGCACCTCTCCTCAAGGGAACGGTTCTTGAACATTACGAAGTGCTTGAGGAGGACATAGTCGGCCTTCGCGAGAAACTGCTTGATATTTCCGTGAAACAGACGGCCCACCAGAAAGTTCATGACACCATAGGGAAAGGGGTCGTTCCGGTTGATGCGCATTTCAATGTGAAAGGAGTCGGAGTTGTTATGCTCGGCTTCGTGGCACAGGGCATGATAAAAAAACACGATATACTCACGATACTCCCGACCGAAAAAACTGCCCAGATTCGCTCTATCCAGAAACACGATGACGATGCTGACAATGCAATCAAAGGTGACAGAGTTGGACTTGCCCTGAAAAATATTGAATCTGAAGACCTTGACCGTGGTTTTGTCCTCACTAATGATCCTGGAATAAAACATGCCACCACCATATCGGGTAAAGCCCAGCTTGTGAAATACTGGCCGGCCCCTCTGAAAGAAGGCATGGTGTTATATGCCGGCCACTGGATGCAGTTCCTCCCCGCCCGTCTGGAAAAAACTATTGTGGATAGTGACTGGAGGATGCCCACCCTTACCCTTTCCTTGGAAAAAGCACTTATTTTCCCCCCAAGTGCCCGCATCGTGCTCCATTATCTCGAAGGCGGCAAGCTTCGTGTAGTAGGGAGTCTTATAATCTCTTGATCTATTTTTTTGATTTCGCGCTCTTTTTGTTTTACTACCTGCCCAAAATGTATTCAGCGGTTCTCCTCGTTTCCTAATACCTTATGTAGTGGAAAGATTATCTGTACATTGATAGTTATGGAGATCTTTGGATGGATTGTGCTGGGCGTCATAGCCCTAGTGATTGTTGGACTGATCATCTGGGCTGTCGGCATCTACAACCGTTTCTACAGCCTGAAGAATTCATCCGAGGCAACGCTCGGACAGATCCGTGTTGCCATGAAAAAAAGGCTGGACATGATCGACCAGCTGCTTGGTGCGGTAAAGAGTTATGCGAAGTTTGAGAAGGAAACTTTCGAACGTGTTACAGCGATGCGGGCAAGTGTAGCAACTGCCTCACCTGGTGATCTGAATAAGGTTGAAGCCGAATCCCGATCGATCTTCGGACGCCTGTTAGCTGTTGCAGAAAATTATCCTGACCTTAAGACATCAACGACAGTAACCAGTCTGATGGACGCAGTAAAAGGAATTGAGGAAGAAATTGCCCGGCAGCGCTACACCTACAACAACATCTCCCAGGAGTTCAACACGATGATGGATACAATCCCTTCCAGTTTCATCGGACGAATGATCGGGCTTATCAAGCTCGAATACCTGCAATTTGAAGAAGCGATCAAAACCCCTCCGAAGATTGAGTTCTAACGGGTAATAGCTGTGAGTGAAATCAAACAACTGACATTACTTGTTATCGCGACTCTGGTTCTCGGGACAATTGGGCTGGGTCTCGTCACGGTGATTCCTCCACTCTTCGAAGGCGACCTTGTGGTTGACTCGTATAACGCCATCCTGTACGAAAACGGGACCCTTACCGAGCAATATACCTACGATGTTAAAACATCCGGTCAGTATCGCATGCTGTACCGTTCATGGGATGTGCCCCTCACCCTTGGCAGAAGTTCAAGTCCATCCGTTCAATTTATTTCCGCAAATCCACCTTCTGGTACTATTGGCTATGTAAAGGACGAGGGGGGTAATGTGGTTGCCTTCGGTATTTCCGAAGGGAGTTCATCAAAAGCAACAATCAGAAATCTTGCCGAAACCAATGAAGTCGGAATATTCAGACCGGAATATTACATTAAGGGGAAATATTCCGTTGGATACATCTACCTCCTTCATCCACCTATCGAATACGACACTACTTCGTCGCATCTTAATCTGAAATTCGCAGGAGCAAGTCACATTCCTTACCGGAACGTCAAAATCACTGTACCTTCAGGCAATGTTGAAAAACTTTATCTGTATCCTCCCACGATGAAAACCGAAAAGATGGGTGAAGTATATGTTATCACCGGTAGTGTTGCAGAAAACGAAAATATGGCTGTCGAAATCCTCTCGAATGCTGATGGTTTCAATGAGATTCAGGGATACATGAATAAAGTCGAAAATGTCAGGGAATCAACCAGTTCAGCTGCTTTCTGGTACAATCTTACGTATTATATGGCGTATTTCCTGAACTATTGTGCAAAAATAGCGGTAATATTAGTCCCGTTCCTCCTCCTTGCGATTTACCACCGGTATGGCAGGGAAAAATCTTTCACGGTTTCTGAGTACCTGAGTACGATTCCCAATCCCGCACTGAAACCGTGGCAGGTGAACCTGCTATTCAAAGGTGATGCGCTCGATTTCGATCAAGATGGCTATTACGCTACTCTGCTCGATCTTCACCGGAGAAAGATCATCTCGATTACCGAAAAAAGCGAGGGAAAGGGGATTGAAATCAGAGTGCTTTCCGGTGCCACGTCCGATCCCTACGAGCAGCGTGTACTCGGGTTTGTTGATCTTGTATCAGAAAACAGCGTGTTTGATACCGCCAGAATCGAAGCACTGGCTCTTCGTGCACAGACAAACACTATTGCAGAAGAAAAAGCATTGAAATACCAGCGCACACTCACTGATGTGACACGCAGGGTTGATACGTCCCTTATTTCTCAGTATATAGTTGATGGTCGGGATCACCTGGTGCCACTCCTGCTGACAGGAATCGTTTTGTTTGCGATTACCTTGATCTTTACCTTTGTATGGCCTATTCAATCATATATTCTCATTCCTGCCGTCGTGCTTTGGAGCGTAGTTGTGGTACAGATAGTGCTTTCTATCGCAGCTCCTTCCACGCTTTTCGGGCATTGGAAAGATAACCGGTATAAAGAAAAACTTGAATGGAATGCTTTCACCCGCTTCCTTTCTGATATGGCAATGATTCAGAAGTATGCGCCGGCAGATCTATCGATGTGGGGTGAATGGCTGGTATATGGAACCGCATTGGGTGTAGGCGACAAAGTTGAGCGGGCAATGAAAGCACTCGACATCCGTATAGCAGAAACAGGTGTCCCCATTGGTGTTATGGGAATGAATACCGCATTCGTTCCCCTAATGCACTTCAGCCCGCCAAGCCACGGTAGGTCAGGCGGGTCCGGTGGTTTTGGTGGCGGAGGATTTGGTGGAGGAGGTGGTTTTGGTGGCGGTGGCGCCGGTGGGAGATGAGATTTGAACCTACAAATTTCAGGTGCGGATGATCATGAAACAATTATCATTTCCTGACGGTTGGCAATAATTTAAACGCCAGTTTGGCCGTAATAATATAAGATATAAATCCGCACAAACCATATGAATACCAAAAAGGGAATCTGATACTATGCAATATACGGAAGGGCAGATCGGCAGGGTTTTTGTCGTGAGGATCGATGACGGCGAAGATATGTTGATTTCGCTGCACCAGTTCATCAATGATAAAGGTATCCAGGCCGGCTCGATTCTTTTCCTCGGCGCCCTGATGAACGGGAGGATGGTAACCGGACCTGAAGATCCCGTAATACCCCCGGTCCCTCATTTTGTAATGTTTGAGGGGGGTTGGGAAGTCTTTGGAGTAGGAACTATCTATCCGGGTGAATGTGGCCCTCACATCCATTATCATGCCTCGGTAGGTCGTTCCGGGCATGCCCTTACCGGGTGTCTGAGGGAAAAAGCAATAACGTATCTTATTATTGAAGCGGTTATTATGGAATTTAACGGTCTTTCCGCACGACGTGAATTTGATAAGAAGACCCAGGTTCATCTTCCGGTACTGGGAAAAGAAGAGGGGACTACCTCTCCCGGCACATTCGATGAAGTGGATTCAGATGAATCAAGAGAAGTCTCCCAAGAGGATGAAGAACAGATGGACGATCTACCCGAAGAACTTGCAGATATTATCCGTGACCTGACTGGCAGATCTTCATTGTGAAGAATTTTTTGCTTGTCAGAATTTTTCTAATCCTATTCAAACTCATTATGACGCACCAGCCGCAATTTCTTCCCTTGTCAGACATTGAGAAAAATAAGCTGGGCATCCGGCAATTTGATATCATTCTGGTAACAGGTGATGCATATGTTGATCATCCCTCTTTTGGTACTGCTCTGATTGGCAGGGTCCTGTGGGATGCCGGTTTTACCGTAGGAATTATCACACGGCCCGACTGGACAACTTCTGCTGATTTCACTGAATTGGGAAAACCGCGACTATTCTTTGGTATATCTTCAGGAAATGTTGATTCCATGGTGAATAATTTCACTCCGAATCTCAAACGGCGGAGTGATGATGTCTATTCTCCAGGGGGGATCCCCAAACGGCCTGATCGGGCAACCATTGTCTATACCAACCGGGTACACGAACTGTTTCCTGATATGCCGATTGTCATCGGGGGTATCGAGGCAAGCCTGAGAAGGTTTGCACATTACGACTACTGGCAGGATCGTGTCCGGCAATCTATCCTTGCTGATGCTCCGGCAGATCTTCTCATATTCGGTATGGGGGAGAGGCAAGTTGTTGAGATAGCCCGGCGACTCGCTTCCGGCGAAACAGTTTCTTCTTTGCGGGATGTCCGTGGAACAGCATTCGGGATGGAAATAGCGGAGTGGCGTAGTAAAAGGCCGAAGGGGATTATTGAACTCCCCGGGTTTACCGAAGTGGCACGGGATAAAATATCATACGCCCGTGCGTTTGCCCTGCACTACTACGAACAGGATCCTGTGCGGGGCAGGACAATAGCACAACCTCATCCGAAGACTGTTATAATCCAGAATTCCCCTGCGCTACCGTTGTCTACCGAAGAACTCGATCACATTTATGATCTGCCTTTCTCGCGTCGTGCTCACCCTTCCTATGCCGATAGAGTTCCTGCTCTTGAACCTGTACAGTTCTCTGTAACGAGTCACCGGGGATGTTTTGGTGCCTGCTCGTTCTGCGCTTTAACTCATCACCAGGGCAGGATCATCCAGAGCCGCAGCAACGTGTCGATCATCCTTGAAGTAACCAAAATGACACGGATGCCGGAATTCAAGGGAATCGTGCAGGACGTCGGTGGTCCGACAGCGAACATGTACTACCTTTCCTGTTCTCTCTGGAAAAAACAGGGGGCTTGTCGGGATAAACACTGCAGCCCCTCATGCAAAAATCTGAGTACGAGTCACAACTTTCAGATAGAACTCCTCAAAAAACTCAGTGAAATTCCGGGTGTGAAAAAGGTCTTTATTGGTTCCGGCATCCGTTATGACCTCTCCCTGGCAGACGATTCTGTCTACCTTGAAATGATATGTGATCATCACGTTTCCGGACATCTCAAGGTTGCTCCTGAGCATGTGTCAAAAAAGGTTACGGAAACAATGAATAAACCCGGACATGAAGTTTTTGATCAGTTCTGCGAACGTTTCGAAACATTACAGCAGGGAAAAAAGAAACGTCAGTATCTGCTCCCGTACTTCATGTCGGGTCATCCAGGATGCACCATACATGATATGGTGGAGCTTGCGGTCTATATCCGTGACCACCAGCTCTATACTGAACAGGTTCAGGACTTTACGCCCACTCCGATGAGTGTTTCGACCTGTATGTATTATACGGGTCTCAATCCCTTCACTCTTGAACCGGTTCATGTACCGAAAGGGATTGAAAAGAAGATACAGCGGGCGCTGATGCAGTATCGTGACCCCAATAGCCGGAAATTAATTGTTGAAGGACTCGAAGCTGCGGGAAGGACGGATCTAATCGGAAATGGTAGGCAATTCCTGGTACCAGCCGACGACCGAAACACGATCCACTATTCATTAAAACATCGTAAAAAAGAAAAAGGAAAATAAATCTCCCTTATTATCATTCTTTTTCTTATCTATAAGTGATATTTCTTTATTTAATGACGTAATTCTCAGGAAATTTTTTTTATTTTCTCCCATACTCGTCATCAAATCTGACAATGTCATCCTCTTCGAGGTATTCCCCCAGCTGGACTTCAATGACTTCAAGCGGTATTATTCCCGGGTTTTTTAAACGATGCCTCACGCCGCTGCGGACAAACATGCTTTCACCCTGTCTGAGGAACCGGGTCTCTCCGTTCAGTTCGACGTCCGCAGTCCCGCTTACCACGACCCAGTGTTCACTCCGGTGATGGTGCAGCTGAAGGGAGAGTCTCTGGCCGGGTTTAACACTCACTCGTTTGATTTTATAGATTTGCGTTTCTTCCAGCACTGTATATGATCCCCATGGGCGGTGCACCTGCCGGTGGAATTTGGTAACCGGATCCCCACGTTCATTATACCGGTTGACAAGATGCTTTACCTGTTCCGTATGTCGGTTATCGCAGATAAGGAGAGCATCGGATGTGTCAACAACAATAAGGTCATGAACGCCTATCAGACCCACATGTTTTCCCGGTGCCTGTACAAAATTGTTCTTCGCGGAAAAATACTCTGCATTACCGACATTCCCCTCACTGTCATGCACCTCGCTATCGTACAGGGCTTTAAATGTACCCAGATCATTCCATTCGGTCTCAAGAGTTATTACCGCAACCTTTTTCGAATGTTCCAGCAGCCCGTAATCTATAGAGATTGATTCAAGTTTCGTGTAATCTGCTACTTGTCCATCAGTGAACGCATTGAACAGATCAGGACGATGTTTTTTCAGTTCCTTAAAAAAGCAGTCGGTCGAGAGGAGAAATATCCCACTGTTCCAGAGATAGCCTTTCCGAACATATTCTTGTGCTGTTTTTTCATCTGGTTTCTCTTTGAATTCATCAACAAATGCTCCCTGGGACAGTGCTTTTCCCTGTTTGATATACCCGTATCCTGTATGGGGGGATGTTGGTTTTATTCCAAACGTAACAAGGTAGGTTCGCGACAGCGGTTCTGCAGCTCGGATCTGATCCAGTGCGGATTCCCCCAAAAGATGATCACTGGGGAATACAACTGCCGCAGTAGAAGAATAGAGTGTCCGGATACGCTGCATAGCCCACGAAATGGCAGGTAATGTATTTTTCCCTTCCGGTTCTGCCAGAAGATGATCATCAGAAATGGTGTACCCCATCTCCTCAATCTGGTTACGGACAAGATACTGGTGGATTTCATTGGTAACGACAAATATTCCCTCAGGATCTGACAGACGCGATGCACGTTCGTAGGTCTTTTGAAAAAGCGACTGACCATCCAGCGGAATGAACTGTTTGGGATAATACTGTCGGGAAAGTGGCCAGAGTCTTGTCCCGACACCTCCGGCAAGAATGATGGATTTCATATTATTTCCCAAATCCTGAACAGGGTTTTTTCTCCTTCACTGTTCAGAAATCTATCACATAATTCTATCCGGAGTCAACATTTATAGGATTCGATCCTCTATGTCAAAATTAAAAAGAAGAAAAAGGTCAATCACCGCCTGTGATTGAATTATTGTTTCTTTTTTGATGCAACTGGTTTTCTTTTCGATCCCGTCAAGTTCACTCCCTTTGTCTCACATGGAATGCACCGCTCAACCTTCTCATCAAAGATGCGATATGAGTTCGCGAGCACTGATGAGTTGGAGATCATGCCGGCAAGCAGGATAACCTCAAGGATCTCTTCCCGGCTCGCGCCCATTTTGAGCGCTGCCTGCATGTGGTATCCGGTACAATGTGGGCATTTAAGCGCTGCTCCAACTGCAAGGCTGATTAATTCAACATATTTTGGATCGAGCGGGCTTGTCTGGGCAACCGTGCCCTTGTAAAGAAGGTGGGAAATAAGTACTTCCGGGCGTTCCCCCATCCTTTTGAAAATAAGAGGAACACGTCCGTATTCCACTTCAATATCCCGCATCCATTCATCAGCAGTGACATCCGCGCCACGCGCCACAATCTGTGCAAGACGCTCCTCAAATTCTTCCTTGGTTGTTTTTTCCATTATATCACCATATTTGTCTCTGAGAATGGCAGAATTTTTACAAGGATATAGTCCCGCATTCGTGAAGGAACAATTTCAGAGAGATCCCCTAGCTTTATACCATCCTCGATCTCGAGCATCCTGAGATCCCCGGCGAATGTATCGTAGGGCAGCTTGACCCGAAGCCCGGCCATCTGAACCGTGAGGGGTGTCGGAGAAGTAACCCCGTTTATCGCAGGAACCTTTTCTTTAATTAAACCCATAAGTCTCGCAGGAGAAACAGAGAGGGGGTCTTTCTGGATCTCTTCACGCTTTTTTTCAAGTACCCTGATGATCTCCGCAATGATCTCATCGAGTTTTTCAAGCTCATCGGCCTCTTTCGTTCGGCGCATGAACCTCCCGACATTGCCGACATAACCATCTACCGGCGGATCTATTATCTTTTTGAGGGTTTCTTTGTCAGGGCCCCCGCAAAGTACTATAGGTACTTCAATGCCTCTTCGGAGAGTAGGCATTTTGTATTCAATACAGCTTTCAAAATTACCCATAAGATATACTGCAATATCGTGTTCGTTGATGACATCCCGCTCCTCATCATTTAAACCGGCGATCCTTTTTCCCGGGCCGCGTGCGAGACTGACCATATTGCTCTTCGCCCCGATCCGACGTACATATTCCGCGATATCGCAGGAAGGGTGGGGCAGGTGGTGGATCTCAAGACTCATACTGACAATTGCAATCTCTGTACCAACGAGAGGAGTATCCGTCACTTCACCGAAAAGTGGTTTTGCTATCTGGCGGATAAGTTCGATATCGTCACGGGGAACAAAGCACTGGAGCACAACCTCCGCAGCGATTACATGTTTTTGGATTATATATCCGCCAAGATCCTCGATGAGATCAGTGACTATATCATGCTGGTAGATACCTCCCTTGTAGGTAATCGGGACAAGTGTCATGGCACCTCCCCCATTCGTGCAAATTTTTCCCTGATGATCTCGTCGATGTTCTCGGTAAGCGTGTTTTCACTCGCAACAAATGAAAATTTTTCTTTGTTGAATTTCTCACTGCGCAGGCGGAATCCTTCCGGTGCAATACACCGGAAAGCATAGATGAGATCCTTGTAGAGCGACTCGCTCGGATCGGCGACAATAATCTCTTCGATCTCTTTGAGTTCTGCCTTGACATCATACAGGATAACGGTGAAACGGTCCGGCTGGTCCACATGGTCTTTACCGAATTTCTGCCAGAAAATCTTGAGCATGGGTGCGAGGTACGTTTCATCCGAAATAACGAGGGTGATCTTGCCTTCCAGAGGATTCACATTGGCAAAATCCCCCACACGGACACGTGTAGTGATCTTTTTCAATATACCCACAGCAACAAAGAGCGGCACCTTCGGATCAATATAGACATGAAGCTTATGGATGACTCTCAGAAGGTTATGGTCGAGCAGGACGTCGTTTGTGATCTGCCGGTAGTACTCGGCGCCCACCGTTTCGGGGCATTCCACTTCAAAGTACTCAATGGCGGGCATCTAATCGTCCTTTATAAATCCTGATACAAGCAGCGCCGATCCCACTGCACCAATATACTGTGAATAGGGCGGTACGACGATCTTCGTCTGGAGTAGTTCACCCATCGCAAATACAAGCCCCTCAATAAGTGACGTGCCCCCGACCATAATAACGGGTTCCTTGATATCAATTTCCTGCAGCTGCTGTTCAAAAACCTGTTCGGCTACACTATGACACGCTGCAGCAGCCACATCCTCGCGGGTACTACCCGCTGCGAGTGCATTGACCAGGCTCTGTGTGCCGAAAACGATACAGTAACTGTTCATAGGCACACGTCCGCCGAATCCTTTCATGGAAAGCGGGCCCAGCTCGGTGATATCGACGCCGAGCCGCTTTGCCGTCATCTCAAGGAACCTGCCGCTTGCGCCCGCGCAGATACCTCCCATTGTGAACACTCCCGGAATGCCATCCATCACCGAGATCGCCTTGTTGTCCATCCCTCCTATATCAATCACGGTTGCGGGCCCATGCTGCCGGTTGGCAAGATATACAGCTCCCTTCGAGTTTACTGTCAGTTCTTCCTGGATGAGGTCAGCATGGATCTCTTTCCCCACGAGGAAACGGCCGTAACCTGTGGTGCCGACTGCCTGTACTTCCTCCCTTGTGATTCCCGCTTCCAAAAGGGCATGTGCAATCACATCCTGTGCGCTTTTTAAAACTTCTGTGGTAGGCTGCCAGCCTGTGCCGATTATCTTGTTATCCTTCATCACAACCGCTTTTGTCGTTGCAGAACCCGAGTCAAGCCCCAGTGTAATTCCCTGCTGGGTTTCACGGGCTAGCAATGCGCGACGCCGGGCAATGGTAGTCAGCGCCTCCATACGGGTGAGGAGCGTTCCCGAAGTAGTGCGTTCAGTAAATGAGTAGCTGACAACCGGCAGTTTTGAATGCTCATTGATGAATCGCCGGAGTTCGTTACGAACGATTGCCGCTTCTGCGCACCGGAAACATGTGGCGATGAAGACCGCATCTGCCTCGACCCGCCCCTCAACGAGTGCTATTGCCCTTGCAATAGCGAGTTTTAAGTCTGGGCTCCTGACGTCCAGCCCGAACATATCGAAATCGCGGCGCACGTCTTTGAGGGCGACATCCGGGTAAAAAATCTCGCCTCCGACTTCTCTCGCCGCAGTATCAATTTCGTGCTGAATTCCGGAATATTCCGGTCCACAGGAAAGTTGTGCTATGCGTACAGGAGGAGTCATTTCGACGCTCCCAGTTCTAAAAGGAAGCGTTTGATGGAGGCAACGAATTTCACACCTTCGTCCTCATTTTTCGGGTAGTTCAGCTCGAGCTTTGGGATCTCTTTCTGATGAAGGAGGAACTTAACCAGCTCATTGGTGCGGGCACATCCCATGCACCCGAATGCGAGATCTGCATCGTTGATGATGATCGCTGCCTCACACTCCCCGATCATCGGCCCATAGAGTGACATGCGACCGCGAACCCCGGAAGGTACTTCAACTGCAGCCCACTTTAGTCCCTTTTTGGGTTCCTCCGGAGTGATTTGGAGTGGGGGAGATTCGAGTCCTGCAGTCTGAATGCGTTCACGGATGGCTGTGGCAGACGATAGGGGCATGTGCCCGAAGCGTGCCACCATATCAGAGAGGATCAGGCTCGTTGAAGGGTAGATGAATACTTTTACCATGTCATGACTCCTGTGCATCGATCAGTTTCTTGAGTTTATAGATGTCAAGTAACGGGTGCTCCAGTGGATTTTCCGGGGGAGGAATTGTCTTCTCATCGCATTTTTTAAGCTCTTCAAGGCCGTGTGAGATATAGGGGATGATGGTCATCTCGTGCTCCATTCCATTGTATCCTGGCCGTGCACCGCCGAGATTCGCCCGACAGCGGCGAGCATCGCCAGGGGGAAACCCACGGTCTTTGATAAAAATATGATCCGGGTCAAGTTTCCGGAGCTCTGCAACGATGCGATCGACTTCATCCTCTTTGCCGTTAATGACAATACCAAAACAGGTCTCCTTGATCATTGCACCTCCAGAGATCTCATAGGAACGTAGTGCAAGATCGGCCGGCGTAACGTCAAACGACTCCACTACCACGTACTTAGTTACGGTACCAACATGTGTCGGAGTATAGTCGGTCACCGATTCACCTCCCTGATATACACATTCTCCTTCTCCTTTACTTTTTTCAGTTTTTCCGTATCGATAACACGCCCAAGAATATTGGTACCTTCAAATGGTTCGGATGTGGGACCGTACTCTTTATTTGCCGAAAGGCGCACACCTACGAATCCGGAAGCCTTGCGGGAATCATTTGTGATTCCAAGTGCGGCTGCAGGAACCTCCCCCATGGGTGTATTCTCCGGATTAATCTTTGTTCCTGCCGGTATTGTAGATCTGAACAAAACTACGTCATCGAATTTAAAAAAGACCGGTATCATTCCGGTATCGTGTTGCTTAAGACCTGTAATGCGGCGGAATATATCGCAGCTGATTGGTGCTTTTTCGTCATACAGCTCAATATCTATTACTTTTTCCAGAGGTGCTGTCGTTACCGAAACCATCCGCTCTTTGAGGACATCCAGAGTATTACCCGGATCCTGCGAGACGACAATCCTCTCACTCTCTTCTTTATCAACGTTGAGTGAAATTTTCTCTGCTGTGGTGATTTCCTTTGCTTTAGTGAGGGAGAGTCCGAGAAGATCAATCCGTTGTGGCAGAACACTGATGGTGAGGATATCGTGATCTTTAGCCAGTTTTACCAGTTCAATGCCATGAACAATCTGACCAACTACATCGTGAACGGGACTGCTGGGGACATCATTCCGGTAAATATAGATACCCCCGGCCAGTTGTCCCGTGGTTCGAACAGTAACAGTCCCCTCCCTGCGCGGGTGCCGGAATTCTGGTTCGATATCTTCGGTACCCGCGAGCCGGGAATCAAGGATGTGGGTGCTCGTAACGCGGCTGACAGAAAATTTCCCTGACCGGAGTGCAAGAAGCAGGTGTTCGACACTACCGGAGGCTTCTGTCGTTATCCGCTCAGGAGTAAACCCTTGGGCGATCACGTTTACCCGGGTGACGATTTGCATCCCGTCTTCAATAACTAGGCTCATGTCAGTTGTAGTGAAGGAACGGCTTGTGTCCGCCCAGCTGATGACCGGCTCGATTTTCGTGATACGGTCCCCTGTTGTCCAGCGGTCAAGTATACCCCTGCCGCTTACAATTTTTGCAAAGACCCCGCCACTTTCATCAGCCCCATGATCTGCAGAATGGCGGGACTTGGAGAAAATCAGGTAGGACCGAGCCGGCTCATAACCCCCGCAGCCGAGAATCACCTCACCTCGTTCATAGAGGTGGGGTTTACGCACCGGGTGAATCAGTGAGGGAAAAGGCCCGAACGCCGTAGCGTAACGATCACCCCAGTGAAGAGTGAGTTTTTGCACAATTTCAGGAGATTTGAGGAAATCCTCGTTCCCCCCAGTTAACTCAATCGCGACTTCTCCTGCTGTAGTGCTGATTGCAAGAGTGCCTGTCTGTGACTGTTCCTGAGTTTGCGGCCGAATAATTGCTATACTACATCCGGGTGGATGGGAGGAAATGATAGAACCGAGAGTGCTCCCCTCTTTGACCTCCATCCTCTCTCCATCGAGGTGGATGGCAATCATTCCACTCGTCATGCTGCAGGTTGACTCATAAGCTTGCGCTCTTCTTCAGTAAGGATAGCGAGCACATCTGCCGTCTTACCAATCTGAACGATCTTGCCGCCACGCATAAGTGCCAGCCGGTCACAGACATCCCGTACAAACTCCATATCATGCGAAACGACAATAAATGTCTCCTCCATTTCTTCGCGGGAGTGCATGATTGAATGCTTTACATCGATCTTTGTGATGGGATCCATTGTGCCGGTCGGTTCATCAAGTATCACAATCCGCGGCTCACGAATGAGGACTTGGGCGAGTGCAACACGGTGCCGTTCCCCCTCGGAGAGTTGCCCCGGCATCCGTTCAAGGATCTCCCTGCTTTTTTCATCTGAGAATCCCGCCATCCTCAGCGTTACAAGTGCCTTTCGCATCGCGAGCTCTTTTGGAAATTCCAGCCCGATCGCATCGGTAAGGTTATCAAGGACCGTGCGATGGGGAAAAAGGTCATATTCCTGATGCAGAAGTCCGATATATCCCGTTGCCCTCCCTCGTTGTTCAATTCCGGGTTTGGTCATATCGATCCATTCTTCGCCAATCCGGATATTCATCTCCCCACTGGTTGGTTCGACAAGACCGGCAATAATCCCTGAGAGGGTAGTCTTTCCCGCGCCGCTTTTTCCGATGATCCCGAAGATCTCTTTGGTATAAACCTCAAAGGTGACCCCGTTTACTGCCCTCACGACACCGCGATCAACAGAAATGTAGCGTTTGAACAGGTCACGTGCAACAACCACTTTTTCCCCCAACTCGGATTCATCAAATTTTTCAGAGTCATCATACCCTTTCATGAATTCCGCTATGACTTCCCTTGGTGTACCAATTTTGGCAATCCCTCCATCAATCAGGAGGATTGCACGATGTGCCACATCTTCAATAACCTGGGAAAAGTGGGAGGTGACTACCATGCCCATATTGTTTGTCTTGGCTGCGTCGATAAGCATTGAATGAACTATTCGAGCGGTACCAGGATCGAGAGTGCCGGTCGGTTCATCAGCAAAAAGCATGAAAGGTTCCTTTGCAAGCTGACGTGCGAGTACAACACGCTGTTTCTCCCCTCCTGAAAGATCACGCGCGATATGCATCATCCTGTGGGAAAGTTTTACCTGGTCGATAAGGTCAGCGGCACGGTTGATTGCATTTTCCTGCGGGTAATCAATATCATCGAGAGCATGGAGCACATTTTCGATGACCCGGTCATCACCGTACAATGCAAATGTGCGCTGGAACATGATAGCGGTACGACGCATAAGGCGGCGCTTCAGTGTCTCGTCCCCCTCACTCCAGAGATCTACATTGATTGCAGAGAGCGTGCCACCGCAATGAGGGCAGTTCTTCCCGGCAGAACTCCCGACATCCATGTAATTGCATCCATTACACGCTGCTACATGGTATATTATTTTCCCGCTTGTCGGGGGCTGTTCCACACCCCGAATGAGGTGCATGAGTACCGTCTTACCAGCGCCGCTCCTTCCAATAATTCCTAAAATCTCCCCTTCGGCAATCTCAAAAGAAATGTTCTTGAGTACCTCCGTGCTATCAAAATCCATGCAGAGGTTTTCTACCGTGATCAGTGGAGCTTTCATAATACCCTTATACCTAATGTGATACTTGTGACATATTACCTTTTATATGATGCATCACAGTCGTCACGATCGAAACGACCTGCCGATGTGAGCAACTCCTGCACGATGGTAACAACTTCACTTACGTTTTTTACTACATAATCAGCTTCCTTATAGAGTTCTTCCGGCCGGTCGCCGGCTTGCTGAATAGTAAGTACTGCAATATCGGCATTCTGCATGGCACAGAGGTCATTTATCCCATCACCGACCATCAGCACCTTGTCATATTCCTGTCGTAGGTCGTTGACAATCTGTGCTTTTACAGTTGGTGTTGCTACGCCATACACCCTGTCGCGAGGAATGCCCAGATGGTCTGCCATTTTTTCCAGTTTTGTTACCCGGTCACCGGACGCGATGAAGGTCGGCACCCCCATGCGGTGGAGAGAGGTGATCGCCTCTTTTGCACCGTCAAATGGCCAGCCACCAGCGGTTATGGCAAATTCAATCCACTTGTCTGCCATATTGACAATTGCACCGCTGTTCAAAGTAACGATCGATTCCGCTTTACAGACTGTCCAGACATTCCGGATGCATTCCTGAAGGTCGCTTACCAGAACCCGCTGATCAGTATAGAGCACATCCCCTATTTCTTCAGCAGTAACAATTTTTCTGGTACAGCTTACACCAAATCCGACGTTATGTTCTATGAGGTAGGAAGAAAGGAGCATCTCGCCGGGTGTTCTTATGATATCCTTGGAGTGCACGGGCAGAACGACGAGTACGCGATCGGGGGAACTGAACGTAAGTGTCGTGGTTTCGATACCGGGCAGGAGTTTTTTGTGACAAATGTCCTTTGCAACCCGGTACGTGTTCAGGAGCGTTCCTGCACTATCAAAGACAACCGCTAACGACATGATGATACCCGGTGATAAACTCTATGTACTTTTCTGAACATTGAATCAATGAAGCTGATGTTCGTAACTGAAACCGCAGAGAAGATAAAGAACATGGAGATCCGGGGTGCTGGCAGAATTGCGCGTGAGACTGCCGAAGCACTACGGCGTCATGCGGCCGAAATCCGGGCTGGTGATCTTGAGTCATTCCGGCGGGAAATGGATAGTGCTGCACAAACACTTATCGCTACGCGCCCGACAGCAGTCTCGCTGCCAAATGCCGTTCACATTGTTATGTCGGGCCTTGATCAGGCACGAACGCTTAAGGAAGCGCAAGAAGGTGTGATCCTTCGTGCGGAACGATTCATACACTTATCCCAGCACGCAGTGGAAAATATCGCACAGTTTGGCGCACGACATATACGGGACGGGGATACACTTCTCACGCACTGCAATTCTGAAGCTGCCCTTGGGTGTATTATCGAAGCGCACCATAGCGGAAAGGAGATTGAGGTCTTTGCAACCGAAGTTCGACCGCGAAACCAAGGATATATTACCATCAGAACCCTCAATGATGCCGGTATTAAAACCAACTTCATTGTTGATTCTGCTGTGCGTTCATTCATCAACGAAGTCGATCTTGTTATCGTCGGAGCCGATGCAGTGACCGTTAATGGCGCAGTAGTGAACAAAATCGGGACATCGCAGGTTGCCCATATCGCTCATGAAGCGCGGGTAAATGTTATGGTTGCTGCAGAGACCTACAAGTTTGCGCCGCGGACAATTATCGGAGAACTCATCGCAATAGAGGAGCGTGATGGTAACGAGGTTCTGGCAGATGAGATCTCCCATACACTTCCCCATGTTACTGTGCGAAATCCCGCATTTGATGTAACGCCGGCGAAGTATATCGATCTTATCGTAACGGAAGCAGGTGCTATACCCCCACAGATGGCTTATATCATCATCAGGGAGTATCTTGGATGGGGTATCGAAGAATTCCATAAAACTTTTGACATTAATACAAGACACGATGAATGATTATATGAAAAGTGTATCAGAAAACAAAGGATAGTACCAGAGGAATATTCGCATGGAAATACCATTTACAAAACTACATGGAAACGGCAATGATTTTGTTTTGATTGACGAGCACGGAAAAAGCATCATACCGGATGATATGAAAGGACAGTTCGCAGCAATCTATTGTGACCGTCGTTTCGGAATTGGCGCGGATGGGGTAATCTACCTTTCCAAATCTGAAAGAAGTAATCTCAGAATGCGAATCCTCCAGCCGGATGAGAGCGAAGCGGAGATGTGCGGTAACGGTATCCGCTGTCTTGCAAAATATGCGTTTGACGCTGGGTACGTGAAGGAATCCTGCACGATTGAAACCCCGGCAGGTGAAATTGGTGTCTCCATGGGGTATGAGGAAGACGAGTTTTCTGCAACGATCATCATGCCGACACCGAAATTTGACCGTAAGGATATACCAGCATCCGGTGAAGGCGAATATAAGGAGAAAATCGGGGAGCTGGACGTCTACGCGGTGAATACTGGTGTCCCTCATGCTGTTATTATCGTTGATGCTCTCGATACCATCGATGTTGAAACAGTAGCTCCTGCAATCCGTCACCATTCGACATTTGAAAAAGGGACGAACGTGAATTTCGTTGAGAGAACCGGACCCAATAGCATCAGGATCCGCACGTTCGAGCGCGGTGTAGAGGAAGAGACGTTATCCTGCGGTACCGGTGCCACGGCCTCTGCTGCAGTTGTTCATAAACTGGGGTTTACCGGCGATACGGTAAATGTGGAAACTCGAGGAGGTCCCCTTACTATCTATCTCAAAGACGGTGTAAAAATGGAAGGCCCGGCAACCACGGTTTTTTCGGGAAAAATCTCATACTGAACCCCCTTTCTGTTTGTGAATGACCATTTCTGAGGATATTGACAGAACAGCCGAGAGAGGGACACTCTATGAAAGCATGTAAATTTTGGCCATTCCCAAGTGTCGCATATTTACCTGTCCTGAGACAAAGGCGATTTTCGAGGTATCGCCCGGCAGTATTCCGATTGATATCGATTACCTTTGACAATATTCGTGACACTCATGCCCTGCGGATTTTCCTTCAATAAATCTTTAATCTTGAGAGTAATCTCCTTTTTAGTAACATTCTCAAAAATTCTTTTGATTTTTCAGAATATAACAATTCAGCTATTACTACATGGAAAAACTAACACGAAAAAAAATGCAAAAAAACAAACAAATTTGAAATTATTTATTAAAATAGTGAAAAAACTGATAATTACTCTCGTACCCTTATCCCATCTTCAACGATTTCAAAGTCAAAGGATGCTCCTTCAGGCTGTGAACGGTGTTTGACAAGTCGTGCCCTGCGGAATCCTGGTCGGTCCGTCTTTTCAAGACGGATAATCACTTTGGACAAGTGCTCCAATGCAGTACCCCCGAGTCCGAAATAGGAGTTTTTCAGAGTATCCATATATACCTGATTGGTAATGATCACCGGCATCTCATATCGTTTGGAATAACCGAGCAACTGGATCATCTGCCTGGTGAGCATTTGAATAGAGTCCCTTCCCTTCTCAAGATCGGTGCGGTACAACGCAGTGGCGGAATCCATAACCAGTAATCCAGGTTTGTGGGATTTAAGAACCTTCTCCGCTTCTACAATCATGGCACCCTGATGTTCGAAGTCGATGGGTTCGAAAAGAAAGAGTTGGTCGGCAATTTTTTCCGTGTCCGCACCCGCAATCTGCCGGAACCGCTCAATGGAAAAACCCTCAGAATCTATGAACACAACGGTATGTCCAGCCCGAAGACAGGTTACCGCTGCAATCATGCATAACGTACTCTTACCACTCGCCGGTTCTCCATAGAACTGGGTAATTGTCCGTACTTCAAGCCCGCCTCCAAGTATCCGGTCCAGTGCGTTATTCCCACTGCTCCGGCAGTCAGTTTTCATCGTTCACCTGTTGGGGAACGATTTTTCTTTACAGATATCCAGCCGGTATGTTCAACAGCACGCAAGACTTCAGACACCGGGATACCAAGCTCCGTTGCCCAGTCCCGGGCCTGATCAAATTCTGCCTTGAGTGAATAGACATCACCATGCATCCACCCATATTTGACCGCCATGGCACGATGTTTTCCAGCAATTTCGACATTTACGAATTCAATGGTTCGTTCGGCAATGAACCGGTGAACACCAGGAATGCAACGTACGCCAAGCGTTCCCAGCTCCCTTGCAATTAGTTCGGCGAGTTTCACACTCTTACCGCTGGTGCAGATCACCCGGATAAGGAAACCGGGTCTCCCCTTTTTCATAATGATAGGAATTGCACTCGCATCCCGTGCACCGGTTTCCAATAAACGCGTGATTGCATGGGCGATAACCTCTCCGCTGGTGTCATCAACATTTGTCTCGAGAATATCAACAGAGTCCTCGGACAGCGCGCCAGTGTCATCAGTTGTTTCAATAATCATTGTCCTGATGACATTGGGTGTTCTGTCAGGATCCCGTGTGCCAGCACCATATCCAACTGCTTGGACACTGAATATTCCAAGATCTGTCGCGGCAATAGTCGAGAACTCAGCAAGGAGTGCAGCGCCGGTTGGCGTGCAGAGTTCCTCATCATCGTTTCCCTGCCGGGTTAAAAGCCCCGAACCTTTGAGAATTGCGGCAGTTGCTGGTGCTGGAATTGGAAATGTGCCGTGAGAGCCGGTTGATACCCCCTGACCGAGTGCGATGGGCATCACAGCCACACCCTCAACACCGAGAGAGTGAAGGGCCGAACAAGCGCCAATTACATCAGCGATTGCATCATCAGCTCCTACTTCATGGAAGTGAGTATGGGCTCCATGAACCTGCACCTCAGCCTCATTAATCCGTTCAAAGACCCGTTTTGCCATCGCGAGCACCTCTGGAGGAAGATCTGACGCTGCACCATCGAGCCGTTTCATCACCTCAGAAAGCGTGCGTTTGGCAGTGGGAGCGTGAGTATCCACTTTCACCGACCGGATACCGGCCCGGGTCACTTCAGTTATTCCAGGCTCTCCAATTATGGAACGCATTGCTCTCATAACATAATTTTTATCCGCTCCACAATCCAGTAGAGCACCGATAATCATATCGCCAGCGGCGCCGTGGAACGGATCAAAAACAAGGACTCGCATTTACAGTACTTATAAATCCCTGCGTATATGACCTTTAAGGTAATGCCTGAAGTTCAATTGAGGGTGGATTCCGCGTACCCTGGCGATCAGGGTGGCGGAAAAGCCCGGCTCGATCCCGAGACGATGTTACTCCTCAAGATCTCGCCCGGTGATCTTGTGGCGATTGAAGGGAAACGCCGGACTGTTGCCAAGGTCTGGCGTGCGCTTGTTGAGGATTGGAACCAGCGCAAGATACGGATTGATAATTTCACACGGCTAAATGCCGGGGTGAGCATTGGTGATACGGTAAAGGTTGTAAAAATTGTCGATGAAGTGGAAGCAAAGCGGGTTGTCCTGGCCCCTCCTGAAGACCTCCCGAAAAAGATACCGATCGCTAACAATCCCCATGTGGTGAACGGGCTGATCGATTTCCCGGTCGCGAAGAATGATTCAGTGCCGATCATGCTGGGTCTGCCATTTATCCAGCCTCAGATTGTAGCGTTCAAGGTTGTAGAGATCGAGCCCGAAGAAGCAGTCATCATCACCAAGAATACGTCAATCGAATTCTCCGATAAACCCGCAGCAGGCTTTGAGGGGATCAAACGGTTCTCATACGAGGATATTGGAGGTCTCAAAGATGAACTCCAAAGGCTCCGCGAGACCATTGAGCTTCCGCTGCGCCACCCGGAGCTTTTCCAGAAACTGGGAATAGAACCCCCAAAGGGTGTTCTTCTTTATGGTCCTCCAGGGACAGGAAAGACACTGATCGCAAAAGCTGTTGCAAGCGAGAGCGGTGCACACTTCATTTCGATTGCCGGTCCCGAAGTCATATCAAAATATTATGGTGAGAGCGAACAACGGCTTCGTGAAGTTTTTGAGGAGGCACGGGAGAACGCCCCTTCAATTATCTTCATTGATGAACTCGACTCTATTGCACCTCGCCGGGAGGAAGTTACGGGAGAAGTTGAACGACGGGTTGTTGCTCAGCTCCTGACCATGATGGATGGTCTGGAAGAGCGTGGGCAGGTCGTTGTGATTGGAGCGACGAACCGGGTTGATGCAATAGATGCCGCCCTCAGGAGGCCGGGAAGATTTGACCGGGAAATTGAAATTGGCGTCCCGAGCGAGCTGGACCGGATCGAGATCCTCAAGATTCATACCCGTGGCATGCCGCTTGCTGAGGATGTGAGAATTGAAATTCTTGCCCAGCAGACACATGGTTTTGTCGGTGCCGATCTCGCAGCACTCGCCCGCGAAGCCGCAATTCGGGCATTGCGCCGTTACTTGCCGGATCTGGATCTCGATGCCGAGGAGGTCCCTGCCGAAGTGCTGGATTCGTTACGGGTACTCGCCAGTGACTTCCGCAGCGCCCAGCGTGACGTTGGTCCCAGTGCGATGCGTGAAGTAATGCTCGAAGTTTCACATGTGAAATGGGATAATGTGGGGGGGCTCGAAGATGCAAAGACCGAAGTCCGTGAAGCGGTTGAGTACCCGCTGACCCATCGGCAGAAATTTGAAGACCTTGGAATTGAACCCCCGCGTGGAGTTCTTCTCTATGGTCCGCCCGGGACAGGGAAGACGCTTATCGCTAAAGCGGTCGCTAGCGAGAGTGGGGCAAACTTTATTCCGGTTCGGGGACCGCAGCTTCTCTCCAAGTGGGTTGGGGAGAGCGAACGTGCGGTGCGAGAGGTTTTCAAGAAGGCCCGTCAGGTCGCTCCATCGATTATTTTCTTTGATGAGATTGACGCACTCGCACCTGCACGGGGCACTTCCAGCGATTCGCACGTGATTGACAACGTCCTTAACCAGATCCTCACCGAAATGGACGGCCTTGAGGAGCTTAAGGATGTTGTGATCATGGGGGCTACAAACCGTCCTGATATTGTTGATCCAGCACTCCTGCGGGCAGGAAGGTTCGACCGGCTTGTCTATATAGGGGAGCCAACGTTTGAGGACCGGAAAAAAATTATCCAAATACACACGAGGTATATGCCGCTTGAAGGTTCAGCGCTTGAAGAGATCATGCACCTGACGGAAAGTTACAGTGAGGAAGCAATCGCTGAACTTGTAGAAAAACTAGGAAAAGACAGGACTCTTGATCTCGAAGATGTAAAGACAGCTATCGTACCAGCACCTGAAGGGAGTACTGGAGCATCTGTGGGGATACGCCGGAAACGCTTTATTGAACTTTTGAATGAAAAGCATCTGGTCTTTGCAGATCCATCCCGCAACCGGCTTGCAACAACACTCTCCGAAATCACCGAAGGTTTCGTAGGGTCGGATCTTGAATCAATTTGCAGGGAAGCGGGCATGCTGGCGCTGCGTGAAGATGCGAGTATGGTAACCCTGCGCCATTTTGAGGAAGCCCAGAAAAAGGTGCACCCGATGATGAACGAGAGGCTCAGAGAATATTACAAAAATATCCAACAGCACTTCAAAGGTGGTCTTCCCAAACAAGTGCAGCCACCGGAATACCAGTAACTCTTTTTTTACCCACTCACAAAGCATTTTCCCGCCAATGATGATTTGCTGGAGGGATGGTAGTGACGGCAAGGATCATGAACGTTACAAGATTCACGTAACCTTTCGAGTGGCGGCTGCAGTCTGGCAACACCCAAACCGTTGATGATATGAGCGGTAACTACTCTGTCGGACAAGAAGATCAGGCTTGCCGAGGTTGTCCCGACCGCGGTGTGCATGGATAACCAGGGAGTATCACAACTGGAAAAAGCAGGACGCCCCCACCAATCTCGGCAAGGCCGAAGACAATGCCGATCAGAAACCCGATGACGATATAGATACCATTTGATCTGAGAGTAACGCCCCGGATTCAGGCTATGTCAGACGCTCTTCCGTATCCCCTCTGCACGCGAATATTCCAGGACTTCTCGATCGAACAGGTTGTTTTCGAACCCTAAACGGAGCTCACATTGAATAGATCCTGGAAATAAAACTCGTAAAATGCCCGAATCCGAATATTTTTGGATTGCAGTTTAACTCGTATTTTTTAATAGGGAAATGGTCAGAATGAGCCCGGATACGGCATGTGAATATGTGTGGGAAGTGAGTTTAATTGCCGGAATTTTCCGATTTTTTTAAAATTTCAATGAAAAAAAATTACTAAAATTTTTTATAATTTTCTCTGCGAGAATTTTCGTTTCGAAAAGGAATACCATGCATCGCGGCATCCAGGTGTGGTCCGGTTTCACTCACAGTACGGATCGTTTACCGACTCTTCGATTACCCGGCGCGGTGGTTTACCCCGGCCTCCTGAACGGGATTGTCTGGATGTCCGGTCCTGCTCTGTCTCTTCATCATCCAATCCCACATCTTTTGATTCCTGAGGTTTTTCTGTCGGTTGCAGGACATCTTCCCGGTTTTGAAAAGGTTTTTCTTTCAGAGTAGTCTGTATTTTCTGAGTTTCTTCAGCCATAAATATCAGGATGGATATTACGAAAGAAGCTACTAAAATAACTTACTCTAAAAACTAGTTAGATTGTTACTGAGAAATAATTGGAACGGGAATCTCTTCCTTTGAGAAAAGTATGGCATATATATCACTAAATTGACACAGTCTGTTCAATAGATTTACCAACAATATGTATCGATAATGATGGATCGCAATAAAGACCAGCAATTCATCCATTCCCAGAATATGTCAGAATTCATTACAGAGGATCCTTTTGGAAAGGTTTTAGGGGCCCCGATCCGTGCTAAACAATACCTGAATAATCTCCAGTCAATTGCCTATGGGCTCACACAAACCTTTTAAAGCGGCAAAAAAAACATATGGCAGAAGCATTTTGGCAGATACAAAAAGCCATATCCAGGATATTCCGGATAGTGCAAAACAGAAAAAACGTACTACAGGTATTGTAGGTCTTAACCTTTTACTTGATGGTGGATTTCCTGAAGGGACTATTATCATGGTCTATGGGACGCCGCTTGCTGGTGTAGATCTTGCAGCATTACAGTTCTGGAAGGTGGAAGGAGAAGAGGGCACCTATCTTATGAACGATGGAGATGTCGAGCTCGGAATGATCGACGCCACCGAACTTCACCCTGAGATGTATATCCCGCAGATGGCGGGAGGTCGTATTGTTGTTGACTCACTCTCGACTATCATCATTAAGTATGGGATTGAGGAAGCCCTCAAGTTTTTACGGCTTACCCGCGAAGAAATGAAAAAACGCAGTGCAAATATAATGTTTGTTGTCTATACCGGCATTCATGCGCCCATAGAAATGACCAAGATCATGCGTGCGGCGGACATTGTTATCGAGTTCAAGACAGATATTCATCAGGCTGAGATTGAGCGGACGCTGGCGGTACACAAGATGAAGGACGCGGCGTCACCGAGGCGATTGTTGCCATTCGTTATCACTGACAATGGTATCGAAGCGTCAACTACCTCAAGGGTCGTATAATTCATTTTATCTCTTTTACGCCAGTGGTTTTTTGGAGCAGATGCCAGCCCTAAAGGGCTGGGAATACTACTCTTGAATCAGCATCAGAAATTTTTAACTCCAAATAAAAAAACCAGGAATTTTTACTGTTACAAAAAATTAGGGAAAATTATTGACAACATTTTCCAAAAAAATTTTACGTAGCTATTTTTTATGTGCACTACGCAAATTTCCGAACAAAAATTCCCCTGCCACCAACCGGCACAACATATTGCTTCTCTCAAGGTACAATTCCGTATCGCGTCCTATTTTTTCTTTTAGGAATTTCCTCTCGCCGCCGGTCCAGTCCCGAATCAGCTTTTCGGTCATCTCAAGGTGGAACTGGAGACCGATTGACGACCCGAGCCGGAATCCCTGATGCGATACTCGATCCCCTCTGCATTGGAGTCTTCCCCCAACTGGCAGATGGAATGTCTCGCCATGCATCTGAAAAACGTGGAAAGTCTTCGGGAAGGACGCAAAAACTCCGGAAGCATCGGGGGAACTGTGAACTGGGTACCAGCCGGTCTCGTCCAGAAACCGATACACGGTTGCGCCGTGGGCCGATGCGATCAGCTGAGCACCGAGACATAGACCGAGCACGGGAATCTGCTTCCTTACTGCCTGGCGGATCAGCTCCTTCTCCTCTTTGATCCACGGTATATCCTCTTCATCGTTCACACTCATCGGCCCGCCAAGGAAAATAAGGTGAGTTGCATCCCCGGCACTGACAGGGTCATCATCCCAGAGATGTGTAAAGTCTACCGGGATCTCCTCTTCTGAGAAAATTTGTTCAAAATAACCGAGCGGTTCTGAAGGTGCGTGTTGGAAAGCCCTGACCCGGATGTCATCTCTCGTCATGATTTTCATGTGATTTTTCCGGATCAATATTTCTGGCTTAATACATTTTGCGTTTGTGGTCGAGAATGGCAGTGAAACCTGATATGCTACAGACCGTAATCATAATTACCAGGAAAATAACCTCTTGCTACCGGTGAATTACGTTGGAAATCAGGTAGTCAGAATCGAGAATGTAATCTCCGGGTACATGATTAAATCTGTGAAGGACAGTAAAGCTGTGAATTAATTATTATACTTACAACCCTTCCATCTTGACTCATGAATGCTAAACCGCATACCCGTTTTCCAAGCAGGTGAAGACAGTTCATCAATTGAACGATTACCTTCTGGCAGCCGGAACTTCAGTTGTCGCTTTACCGAATGTTGTACGGGACCGGTCTTCAGATAAGCAACCATAGGCAGTAAGGTTCCATTACTACGATGGACGAGAAGGTCTTACGTCAAAGAACCCTTCATTTTGGAGTAATATCTTTGCCCAAATCCTTGATATCCTAAAACGACCTCCTTTTGCCAAACGGGGGTTATTTTTGAGGATTTTTCCGGGGAGACTGTATGACACACAACCAGGAAAAGTGCCGAATTCGCAGAAAATGGAGCTATTATTCTTCGAATTCGCTCATTTTACGCTCTGATCAGCTTGATTCAGCGGTTTCCTTACCCGGAAAAGTGCGCTAATAGACCCTTTTGGATTGAGGATTGGTCTTTTTCCTTTGGTACAGTGGGGAATATGGAAAAAGTAGAGTGATGGATCTAGGAGATGAGAAGAGAAAATTGTTGATCTATACCATTGCTTTTGTTATTGTTACGAGGTGTGAGACGATAAAAATTAATGTAGTGTAATTTTTGTATTCTTCAGGATTTTTTGCAATACAAAAGCGAAGGATAAATTACTGTCCGTTCATGTGTGAAACCGCTTATAGAACCAAAATATTGAAAATGTTCCGATAGTGAGCATTTTGAAAAATTGCAATCCGGTGATCTTGCAAAATGTATCAATTGAAAAAAAATCAAAGACCGATACGCACCATCTTTGCCGCTTCAGACATGTGCTTTAGCTTGGCAAATGCTGCTTCACGGGACCGCATTCGCATTCCACAGTCTGGATCGAGCAGCATGATCCTTGGATCAAATACCTCAATCCCTTTTTCAATTCTCTTTTTGATCTCCGCAATGCTTTCGATCTTATCAATCGATGAGTCCACACAACCGTACCCAATCATCCGCCCGGCAAGGTCACGTCGGGAGAGGAGATCGAGATTTGCAGGGTTATTCGAAAATTCGAAGTCCAGCACATTCACGTTGAACTTCAGGATTTCATCAAGAACATTTCCTAAATTTCCGCACACATGCATACAGGTTGGAATCCGAAGAGCTGTCGTGATGATTTCAATTGCCTGTTTTCCGATAGCAAGATCCGCCATCCCTGTGGAAAATATCGGTTCATCAATCTGCAAAAGGGTTACCCCTGCAGTCTCCAATGCTTTTGCCTCAGGAACCAGTGCAGCAGCAAGGTCCAGTGCCAGTTCCTCCTTGTTCCGGTACATCGGGGTACTAATATGGAGGCCATGGGCAAGTGTAGTAGGCCCGGTGATGATCCCCTTCACTTTTGGGGCTTTTGCCAGTGCATACTTCGTATCTCCCACAGTTATTAGTCCGGATGCTGGTTGTACTTTGCCGATAACTTCCTGACCTTTAACCCCGGGAAGTTTTGAGGCGAATGCCTGGATCATATCGCCACGGATCTGGCCATCTGATATGATATCGATGCCTGCGGCGATCTGGTCGGCAACAGCTGTCTCGAGTGCGGTATAGAGGGGATCAAAGAGACTTCTCAGGCCACTCCCTTTTACCACGGGGTAACTCCCGACCACAGTTGTCGCCAGAACTTTGTCGATGAAATAGTCTTTTACCATAGGATATCCGGATAATTAATCGTACAATCGAATCGACCGCGATGATAAAAAATGTATTTGGTCAGGGAACCAGCCGGTGCATGTCACGAGGGAACAGTACTGCCTCACGTACATTCGACAACCCAAGCATCGTCATAATCAGCCTATCGGTTCCCAGTCCCCATCCTGCGTGAGGTGGCATGCCGTATCTGAACGGGCGCAGGTAAAACTCGAAACTCTCGGGATTCAATCCTTTCTTTTTGATCTGCTGCACGAGGCGATCATGCTGGTGAACACGTTGCGCCCCGCTCGATAACTCCATTCTCGGGTGCATAAGATCGAATGCCTTGCATATGGTTGGATCATTCTCATATGGCATGGCATAATAAGGGCGGATCTCGCTGGGCCAGTCCACAATGAAGTAGTGCCCGCCCATTTCTGCTCCAATAGCTCTCTCTGCAGCGGGACTGATATCATCCCCATACTTGATCGGATCTTCGATCTTTTTCTTTGCAATCTCTATTGCGTCACGGTACTGAAGCCGGGGAAATGGTGCATTTGGAATGACAAAATCAGCGATTTCGAGGTTTGCAAGCTGATCGCCGCAGGTCGCTCTGACGTATTCGTAGGTTCTAACAATCAGCTCTTCGAGGATGCGCATTACCTCGAGATGATCTGCATAGGATACTTCGATATCAATTGATGTGGCCTCGTTCAGGTGCTTGGTCGTGTTATGTTCCTCTGCCCTGAAAATTGGCCCGATCTCAAAGACTTTTTCAAATCCTGCCGCCATCATCATCTGTTTGTAAAGCTGGGGACTCTGGTTGAGAAATGCCTCTTTGTCAAAGTAGGCTATAGGGAACAGCTCCGTCCCGCCCTCTGTCGCGGCTGCTACTATTTTGGGAGTTGTGATATTGATGAAATCCTCATCATGCAGGTACTGATTAATGGCATGGGTTGCGGCGCTGCGAATATGGAAAATTGCAGCAACCCGGGGTCTCCTGGCATCCAGGAAACGGGCGTCGAGCCGTGTGTCGAGATCAGCCGGAACCTTCTCTACAACATCAAGGGGGAGTGGGCTGTCAGCCAAACTGATGATCTCGAACACATCAGGTACGAGCTCCCGTCCGCCCGGTGCCTTGTCAATAGCCTTTACCTTCCCGGCGACCCGTACAACAGATTCGCGGGAAACTTGTTTTGCAGCGGCAAGCACAGCCTCTGAAGTTCTCTTCTTCGGGATGGTTACCTGGATGATTCCGGTACGGTCGCGGATCAAAAAGAAGGCAAGACCCCCGAGATCCCGCACCTCGTGAACCCAGCCGCAGATTTCTGCATCTCCGCTCGCTGGCGTGACTGATTGTATGGGAATGCGCATAATGAAGTCCTATACCTATGGGGCGCAGGGGATAATGGATTTTATGGGAATAGCAAAATCAGTTTACCGGTTCACTGTTGAGCGCATGCAACCACTTTCAATGACTACAGCAAAACATGAGCACTATCGAGGCAAGCACAATCAGGAGGAGTTTCCCGTTTGACATAACTGATCAGAATTCTTTAAACAGCAAATGAAGATAAATCTGGGCATTAAATGTGAAAAAAACCGAATCTCGTGGGATTGAATTTGTTAAAAATAATAGAGATCCTTACTGTCTTTCCGTTGCTTGTGTCAGCCGCTCCATATTGCTTCTCGTAAAGAACCCATCGAAGTTACTATAACGCTGGATATATTCGTTTACAATAAGGGTGTTTTGCGAAGGTTCAGAGAAGATCTGTCTGAGTCCCTCGTTTTCTGAACCTGCAAGATCGAGCAGGAACACCATCTCATCTTTTTTCAGGGTCTCAACCGTCTCTTTAATGTTTTCGGTCCGGAACGCCATATGGTGAACCCGGGCCCCATAATTCTGGATAAACGTTTCGGTAAGGTCAGACTCAGCATTGTTCGTGAACCGGGTAATGCCAGAAGTGAAGACCATCGCGAAGTCGTCCTGGTTTCGACGCGCGACACTCGTAATCGAGTTGAGTGATTTGACATGAACTGCAAAATCGTAATGGTAGTTAGTGAGCGCAACAAATTCGAGGATCGCATCACTACGGTCATTAGCTCTGACTCTTGTTGCCGTATGATCGAGAATGGATATATTTTTGAGATGGCGGTATGCCGGTTTTGCAATATCAGGAGCAATGCTGGTTCCCCTCTGCGGGACATATATATGGTTTTTACCGTACCAATCAATAAATCCGAGGGAGTTTCCGGTGAATCGTGACGGGATGGTCTGGATGAACGTATAGTTTTCTGATTCGATGGGTGCGGGAGTCAGGAATTCCACGCCACGAGACTTCTGGATTGCAACATATTCATCCAGATTCTCTATGTCAAAGACAAATGTCTCCAGCCGCGTGTTAGGCAGTGTGCCAGTCATTCGTGCTTTGTTAAGTTCAGCAAATGGGTTCTCGGGTAACTCCCGTGAACGGATAATTACTGATGGGGAATCTGATATACTCAGCACATAACTCTGGAACTCCTGCTCGAAAAATGCCTCAACACAGGATAGGCCGGTATATCTCAGGAGTTCGTACACTGCAGGCACAAGATGGTCAGGCTCTGTAGAGATAATCACCGCATCGAGATTACCAACCATCCCCTCAAGTCCTAAGTCCCTGCGGTTATCGAGGGCCAGCGATGCCCGTTCCTCCAGATCCCGCTCATGATCAGACACAGCTCCTAGCCCGGTCTCATTTTCTGTAATCATTATTGTGATCGCCCATTCACACAATACATACGGTATTGCGCTGATAAAAATAGTTAATTGTACCGTAACGCTGAAAAATACCGGATTTATGGTCTTTTCCGGTGCTCACCCACTTTTTTTTTGTTTTGGACCTTACTCCCTGCCATGGTCTCACCGAGTAAAAAAACGGAGCGGTTCTTTTTTTTCCAATCATATCCTCCATCATCAATCTGCAAATGGAATAACAAAACACAGGTGTCACCCCGCTCTCGCACATCTTTATATTTCGATGGTGAAATCACTACAGTGGAGAACTGATTATGAAGATTATTGGTATCAATGGTAGTCCGAAACGGGAGAAGAGTCAGACACGGCGACTTGTTCTGGGAGTCCTTGAGGGAGCGCGTCAGGCAGGGGCCGATGTAACCTTTGTGGACGTCTGCAGCCTTGAAATAAAGTACTGTACCGCGTGCGGTACATGTTATGCAAAAGGGGAGTGCATCAACGATGATGATTTCCCGGCACTTCTTAATAAGATGCTGGATGCAGATGGTATCGTCTGGGGTTCACCAAATTATATCAATTCGGTCACCGCACAGCTCAAGACCATCTTCGACCGGATGGCAGATTCGATCCATTGCCAGTCTTTTACCGGAAAGTACGGCTGCGCTGTCTCCACCGCAGGTGGCTCAATGGCAGAGGAAGTCGCGGATTATATGAACGCGACGATGCTGCACCTTGGTGCGACGACGGTTGGAAAAGTGGCGGTGCTTGTCGGTGCGGACCCGAAAGCGATTGTTCCCGCAGAAAAACAGGCAAAAGATCTGGGCAGAAAACTAGTCGATGCAATAAGGACTTCATGGAAGGATCCGGTTCAGGAAAAACAACACGCAGAACGCAGGGAGTACTTCAAGCGACTGGTGGTGTTCAACAAAGATATCTGGAAGCACGAGTATGATTACTGGAAAGGTATGGGTGAGTTGTAACTTTTCTTAAAGGAGGACGCAGGTGGTTAGGGCCTCATCCCATCCGGATTTCATGTCCACTATCCCCCAGCGATTTTTTGAATACTTCGATATGTTCCCACCCCCGTGTCTCCAGTTCAATGCTCACTCTGGTCATCTGCACGGGTATATCACGCTCTCCCTGAATATGGTGGATTTGGAGAATGTTGCCCCGTTCTTTTGCGATTAGGGCGAGAAGGTTGGCGAGAGTGCCGGGCTGGTCCTCGAGCATTACCGAAAAACGCATTATCCGTCCCTGACGGGCAAGAGTTTGACGGATGACCCGGAAGAGCTGGGCACTTTCAATGTTCCCTCCGCTAATCACAAGCACGACAGTGCTGCCTGACTGCACATCAACGGAACCGTTCATAAACGCAGCAAGCGGCACCGCACCCGCACCTTCGGCGACTACGTGTTTTCGTTCGAGCAACAGGAGCATTGCATCAGCGATCTCCTCTTCAGATGCGAGAGTGAGATGATCGACATAATGCTGTATGGCGGGTAGCGTCTTTTTACCCGTCTCTGCCACCCGGATACCATCAGCAATAGTCTTTCCCACCGGAATCCGGATTGGTGATCCATGCCGTATCGCCTCTCCAGCGGAGGGACACACTTCTGCTTGGACCCCTATGATTCTGATTTCCGGCTTTTTTGCTTTTGCAGCGGTTGCTATGCCGGCGATTAATCCCCCGCCACCGACCGGGATTATGATCATGTCTGTCTCCGGAAGATCAGCGAGAATCTCGAGGGCAATGGTTCCCTGACCGGCAATCACCTCATCGTCATCGTACGGGTGGATAAAGAGCGGCCCTTTCTGTGCGATCTCCCGTGCCATCATGATACTCTCCTCTAAAGTCTTGCCGTGAATAATCACCTGTGCCCCATAACCTCGGGTGGCTTCCTGCTTTGAGAGGGAAGACCATTCCGGCATAACTATAGCAGCAGGAATGCCTGCAGAATGTGCTGCTACAGCAACACCCTGTGCGTGATTTCCAGCTGAGGCTGCTATAACTCCCTGTTCCCTGATTTCATGGATATGAGAAAGAATCTTATTGGTTGCCCCTCGTACTTTGAATGATCCTGCTTTCTGAAGTGTTTCGAGCTTAAGGTAGACCTTCGCTCCGGTTATCTCAGAAATTGTCGGAGAGTATACGAGGGGGGTGTGGATTATGTGTGGAGAAATCCGTATTTCAGCTTCCTTGATGTCAGTGAGTGAGACCATACATGAAAAAGGCATCCGGGAGGTTATGAGGGTTACGTCAAAAAAAATGATTCAGGATCCTCAAAATCAAACATTTACAAAAAAACCCTGCTGTCCTAAAAAAAAAGAATTCACTTATTAGCAAGGTGAAAAAAAAGAGGAATAAATGGGCATTAGTGTGCAGTTCTTTTCTTGATCATCTCAAGCGCTTCGAATGCTTCACGTCTCACAGCTACATTTTCATCAGTAAGAAGGCTGGTCAGATGATCAACAGCTTTCTGGTCGCCGATCTCGCCTAGCAGGAGCGACGCACGCTTCCGCACATCGCTTTGGTCGTCTTTTAATACCATGATGAGAGGTGTTGTCGCAGGTTGCCCGAGCATCCAGAGAGCTTCCATAGCGCTGGTCCTCCCCATGGCATCCCCCGTGCGGAACACCTGCATGAGGGGTGCTATGGCAGGAACTCCAAGGGCTGCGAGTGCTTTTACTACTTCAATACGGACTAACCGCTCGGGGTCGTTGAGTCTCTCCATGATTGGAGGGATTGCCCGCGTGTTTCCTATCTGCCCGAGTACTTCTACAGCACCCTTTCGTATACCCGGGTTCTGATCACCGAGCGCCTTAATCAAAATATCCACAGCAGGCTCGCCGATAGTGACAAGAGCAAGTGTTGCTCTTTGGCAGATATCTTCATTTGTATCGATGAGTGCACGGATGAGTGGTTCTATTGATGGCTCTCCGAGTGAACAGAGTGTTGCCATTGCCGCCATTCGGACGGGCTCTTTTACATCATTAAGTGTTTCGATAAGTGGGCCGATTGCCCTTGGGTTCCCGATGCGGCCGAGAGCAACTGCACTCTCGTACCGGACCAGGGCATCGGAGTCTTTGAGAGATTCAATGAGCTGGGGGACAGCCCGTGTCTCACAAAGAATCCCGAGTGCCTGAACAGAACCTCGCCGAATAAACGGGTTGCTGTTTTTCAGTCCCTGAATTAGAGCACCTACTGATGGTTCACCAACCAATTGCAGTGCATGGATGATTTCCTGCCGAACATCATCACCTGGCTCATGCAATGCTTCAATCAACGGTCCAACAGCAGGAGCACCGATCTTTCCAAGCGTATCTGCGGATCCGCGCCTGATGATCCAGTACTCATCCTTGAGTCCACGGATAAGCGGTTCGATGAATGGCTCACCAAGGTCGCCGACCGATCTAACTGCATTCCACCGGGTATCAAGATCGCCTTCACTAAGTGCCGTGAGAAAGCTTTCGTAGCGCACCGTTTGTGCATGTAACTGTGCCTCCTCTCTCTCCTTTTTCCCCCCTTCCTCGACTGTTCCTGACTTAAACATATTGAGGAATTTCTTTGTGATGCCCATGTACGTTCTCCGAACGAGTATTAGTATAAAATCCTTCAAATAGGTATCGGGTACCGGTGACAGGTTTTAATCACCTTTAGAATAATTAAACCGGTTTTTTATCGATTTGTGAAATAATACAGAACTTCCCGTAGAAGTGAGGTCATAAAATCTTTGCACAATAAACAGAACGCATCGAATTGTCTGAGTACATACGGCAGGCGAATTACTGGCGTTTTACCGTTAATATTACCTGGATACAATTTCAGAAAAGGAAAAGTGGTAGTATCACTTATTACATTTTTTTATTACGAGGTGAAACCGACCGTGAATTGTGTAATACTGGATGTCGTTTTTGGGAGATCATACACATACATACTATAATAGCCGGCAGGCATGTAGCTATCAAGAGTATATTTAAAATTCCATGTCTTATCAGCTAAACAAGATATCGAACCTAATTCAATCCCGCTGGAATACCGTGCAGGTCCGTATAATACGAGTAAAACATTTTGAGCACCAGTTGTGCATTGGCCAGAAAATGTGATGGTATCGCCAGGTGCAGCTGCGTAAGAACTCGCTGCAATGGAAACTACTCCACCACCAACAGCCGAAAATTCAACCCTGTCGGATGTTGTTTTTTTGGCATCCTCCACTACCAGAGTGTATGAACCTGACTGGATAGAAAATCCCGGATTCCAGGAATAACTCCATAAACCAACGGAATTTACATTTGTTTTGTCAAGAAGCACCCCATAATAGTAATATCCTGGCCCGTATAGTGTCAATAAAACACTATCAGAGCCAGAACTCGTTCCTGAAAACAAAATCGAGTCTCCAATAATCATTGTGTCCTTACTCGCTTGGACGGAAACTTTGGATGGTGAAGATATTGGAAGAGATTTATCCTGAGGTACCTGAATATCGGGAAGACGGGTTAATGCAGCATAATAATGAGATGTACCTGACGGCACCAAAATGGCTGTTGACCAACTTTGATACCCGGGATTACGGAATTCAAGCGTATGGTTTCCTGGTTCCACATTGGTAATCGAGCTTGGTGTAGTTCCCTGATATTGATTGTCAAGGTACACTTGAGCACCGGAAGGTGATGATGCAAGTTGAATGGTGCCTTTCTCCTGACTTGATATGCATCCGGAGAATAAGACACAGCATACAAAGATTGAAATTACAATCTTCCCGTTCATTTTTACGTTCACATCTCCCACGATAACCGTTATTGCGCAGGATTATATAAGTTTGCAAAAAAATTGTCCTAATAAAAACATCTTGATAGTCGTTCAACGACACCTTGTAAGGTGCAGGATTTCCTGAGCGAGCGCGACACTCTTTTCTTCATCGATCATGAGCGTATCAAACCTGACAGAATTGTTAACATCTATCGTATCGCGGATATCCTGGACGAATATGTCAATGATCCCTTCGTAGCAGTTTAATGTACCCATGGAACTCGGTTCGAATCCTGCTGCTTTCATGAGAGCACCGGCAGGACCGCTGATCGGGGTATCACCAATGAATGGACTTACTGCGATCACTAATTTGTCAACCAGGGCAGGTTTTATTCCTTCACATGCAAGAATTGGGGATATACTGGTTATCGGATTAGACGGTCCGATCACCACAGCATCGCTAGCTTCAATTACTGCAAGGACTTCTTCGGTTGCCACAGGAGGCTCATTAAAACTTCTCACTACCTGTTCAATTTCGATCTTTCCTTTTGCCCGCACCCAGTATTCCTGGAAGTGAATCAGGCCGAGTGCTGTTTTTACCAGAGTTGTCACTTTGGTATCTGTCATGGGGAGCACATTCTCCCGGACGCCGAACCGGTCGCAGAGAATCTTTGTTGAATTGGTCAGCCGCATCCCATTTCTTATCATCTCCCCACGGGCGATCTGTACTGCCCGGTCCTTATCACCGATAGCGATGAACTCATCAATGCCCAGTCGGGCAAGCTCTTCGTGGGTGGTAAACGAATCGCTCCTGATTCCCCACCATGTATCGGTATTGAGAATACCGGCAAACAGGTACATAACCGTGTCAAGATCAGGCGAGATGTGATTTCCCGATATCCAGATATCCTCGGCAGTGTTAACGATGACAGAGATTTCATGCCGGTCCATCACCTTCTGCATTCCCCGCAGGAGCTTCGGGGTACCTGTCCCACCAGAAAGGAACGTGATCATTACTCAATACATTAATGCGTTATATATGAAGATTCTTTTAGTGAAATCGTGAAGATAATAAAAGACCCGGTCCATGGTTACATTGAAGTCGAGGATTTTGCCTTAGCCCTGCTTGATTCTCAAGCCCTCCAACGCCTCCGCTATATTAAACAACTCGGTTTTTCGTATCTTGTGTATCCCGGTGCCAATCACACGCGTTTTGAACACTCGCTCGGCACTATGTTTCTAGCAGATGTGGCCTCAAACCGATTCGGGCTTTCTGAAAGTGAGCATTCTCTGGTTGTCTCTGCAGCACTTCTCCATGACATCGGACACGGCCCCTTCTCTCATGCGAGCGAACCGCTTATGGAGAAATTCCTGCATCGAACCCATGACGACATTGAAATGATTGTCGAGGAACAGGTAGGAGGGCTGCTTCGGGCATGGGATATTGATCCTGACGAACTATGCTCTGTCGTAAAAGGAAATCATGCATTGTCCCAGATAATTCACGGCGATCTGGATGTAGACCGGATGGATTACCTTCTTCGGGATGCCTACTATACCGGTGCTCCCTACGGTTCTGTCGATGCGCAGCGCCTCATCCGGCACCTGATCCGGACCAGCGAGGGCACCGTACTTGATGAAAATGGAGTGAATGCGGCCGAATCGTTGCTCATAGCACGCACGCTCATGCGGCCGACCGTGTATTATCATCACGTGAGTCGGATTGGAGAGAGCATGTTCCAGCTGGCAGTACTGGAGCATCTCAATGGTGTAAAAAAAGAGGCTTCCCAGCGACTCTTTCTGATGGATGACTCTACCTGTATATATGCATTGCGTACCTCAGAAAATCCGGTTGCCCGAGACCTTTCCCTCCGTCTCTATGAGCGCCGGCTTTATAAACGGGCAATTTACGCGGGTAGCGATAGGGTAAGTACCCCGTTTTTTGAGCAGGGAGTGCCCATAGAAAAATGCCGGGAATTCGCGGCAAAGATCGCATCGAATGCCGGCCTTCTCCCGCATGAAGTCCTTGTAGATATTCCCTCGACTCCCCGTGAGATGTCGCTTGGAGTGCGGGTAAAGAACCAGCATATGATTGTCGGTTTTAACGAGATCTCCCCCCGAGTCCGAACTCTCAATACCACACGACGGGAACAGTGGCGTCTTGGTGTGTATACGCTTCCCGAACACAGAGATTTGGTTGCCGAAGTGGGCTGCGATGTTCTGCATCTAAAAAAACCAACGAGACAGGATACACTGTTTTAATGGATTTCCGGTGAAGCCCCACCATAACTGAGTTCCTCAAAAATGATCTTCTTATCTCTCAATTTAAAAGATCCGGTAAATTTTTTTATGCCATTCCTCATGGACACGATTAGTAACGCTGTGCCCAGCTTCCTGATTAAGATGGGAATAATGGTAAAATTCCGGTAAAAGGATCAGTTCAGGATTTAGTTACAGAAATTATGGCGCGTTATTTTAACGGTGCGCGAATGAAATCAACACACCTAATGGTATATACAATGGATTCCCTGCAATACATTAATAAAAAATATTATACTGCTATCCCCAACACTCACCCATATGAAAAACAGTATTTTCATCTTTCTTACCCTCATCTTTGCTGGAGCAATCAGTTGCGGATGTATCCAGGGACTGGGACCTGGCACCACACCGGCACCCACTCCTTTACAAACGTCAGAAGTAGCACAAACCCCAACGATTCCTCTTCCAAAGCCCTCGTTTTCCATGAGTGATTCATACCTTAAGAAGACATACGCCTTCCAGAGCGAGCAGCAAATTTATACTGAAGAGATACGGGTAGACACTGCCTCGTGGGGAATTGAGTTTGATGTGCTTCCACTGACAGACAACGTCATCTATAGTTGGTTTGAGATGAATGTTACAAATACTGATACAGGGCAGACAGATACTTACGGATACGGTCGTACCAATGGTTTTGAGCTCAAACACCTGATACCAATGTATAATACCGGACCGTACAAAATCGAGATGAGAGGCAATCGTGTTAAAGTGGATGTCACGGTGGCAAAGAGGAATCCCTGATTGTTGAAGTGAATGCAATGATAGAAGACTGGATTGTTGTGATATGCGGTGTTGTGGCAATTGTTGTTGTCATGACCATTATGCTGTTGAAACTTCGGGGTGCTGAGCGCAGGATGCACGAAAGCACCTACAAACTCAAGGTCTATACTGATCTGTTGAATGCGATTACCGAGCTGAACCTTTCCACAGGTGATCCATACAAAATGGATATCGCAAAAAAGAACCTCGCTATTACGCTCAACCGCTTGAACCTCGTGGGAAGTTCGGGTGTGCTCAAGAGCACAAGCGATCTTTTAGACTTTCTAAATGAACACAAGGATAAGGATTACGATACACTCCGCCTTCACAATATTCTCAATACTCTCGTAATTGAAGCGCGCCGGGATCTTAACCCAACGCATGCACGTCGCGTGGAGGAAGCGCACGTGCGGTACCGATTCTTTGCGCCACCAAAAACAAAATGATTTTTGAATTTTTCTTCAGGATCCCAGCATAAACTCTTTTTATCCTGAATCAGACATTGGTATCACAGGAGAGCGCGAGGATACAATGGAAAAAGAATTTGTTGTCGGAGTGACTGGTGCGAGCGGGGTGTGTTATGCCCGACGCCTGCTCGAGGTTCTCTGCAGGGATGCCAAGGTTCACATTATCATTTCAGATGTTGCGCAGCAGATTGCCACCCATGAAGGTGTTTCCTTTGAAGGATTCAATGCAACATACCATTCGATTGACAAGATTGCCGCACCGATCGCAAGCGGATCCAATCGGTTTGATGGCATGGTAGTAATTCCCTGCAGCGCAAAAACGCTCGCAGCAATTGCTATGGGATATGCAGATAATCTGATCACCCGTACCGCAGATGTCTCCCTTAAGGAGCACCGTACCTGTATTCTGGTCACAAGGGAAACCCCGCTCTCAAAGATCCACCTAAAGAATATGCTTGCTGCGGAAGATGCCGGGGCGACGATTATGCCGGCGTGTCCTGGGTTCTACAATAATCCGGAAACGATAGACGATCTGGTTGATATGGTCGTAGCCCGCGTACTCGATCATCTTGAGGTTGAACATAGGCTTGCAAAGCGCTGGAGCGGATATGATGCGTGACTTTATAGAGAATATGCGGGATCAAGGACTCGTTATAGATGTTGAAGAGCCCGTTTCAGCTGATATGCAGGCGCCAAAGATGGCGGCCTCTACAGACAAACTCCTGTTTTTCCACAAGATCGAAGGCGCCCGGGCAGTTATGAACCTCACCGCGAGCCGTCACGCGCTCTCTATTGCTCTTGGAATGGATGAGAAAAGAATGGTAACAACACTTGCCGATGCGAAATTTGATGGGAGGGTAAAAACGGCAGGCATGATTACGATGAAAAAACCCGATCTCTCCAAAATTCCCATCATGCACCATTTCCCCAAGGATGCCGGGAAGTATCTTACGTCGGGAATTGTCTTCTCACGGTTTGACGGTGTGGAGAATGCATCCATCCACCGGATGCAGGTACTGGACAATCACCGGGTGGCCGCACGTCTAGTTGAGGGGAGGCACACGCACGTAATGTTGGGAAAAGCCTTGGCAAAGGGTGAAAAACTCCCCATTGCAGTTACCATTGGGACACACCCAGCTGTAACTTTTGCCAGCTGCACCCGTGTTCCCCCCGGCAGGGAACTTGGTTTTGCAGCCGAACTTCTGGGAGGTGAAATGACCGTCCGGCAGTGTAGTAATGGCGTGCTGGTGCCGGACGCAGAGATCGTCTTGGAAGGATATATAGGAGGGGACGTTACTGAGGAAGGGCCCTTTGTTGACATCACCGGAACCTATGATCCCATGAGACGGCAACCGATCATTGAATTTACCGGTATGTACCTCAAACCGGAATTTATCTATCACGGTATTCTGCCGGGGGGCGATGAACATAAAATGCTGATGGGCGCACCCTATGAACCGAAAATTTATCGCGCTGTAGCCGGAGTGACTGAAGTAAAGAATGTAGTGCTGACCAAAGGCGGTTGTGGCTATTTCCATGCGGTAATCCAGATTAAAAAAAGTACTCAGGGCGATGCAAAAAATGCGATTATGGCCGCATTTGCCGCTCACACATCTTTAAAACACGTTGTTATCGTAGACGAGGATATTGATCCCTGTAATCCCCTTGACGTTGAGTATGCGATTGCAACCCGCGTGAGCGGTGACCGTGACGTTATGGTAATCACAGGTGTTCGGGGATCATCGCTCGATCCCTGTCAGCTCGAGGATGGAACAAATGTGAAAGTCGGGGTCGATGCGACAATGGTGCTTGGACGCGAGGATGATTTCTCCCGTGCGACATGGTGAACCAGATGTATCTAGATCCTGAAGAAGAGAAGATGCTTGCCGGTGAGAAGGGCGAGACCCGGCAGAAAATGCTGGAACTTCTCGTAGCTCTCGGGAAGGTCTTTGGTGCAGAACGTCTTGTCAGGATCAGAAGTGCACAGGTCAGCGGGGCATCGTACAAAACAATCGGTGAATACGGGCTTGCATGGCTTTCGAGTCTTGACGCCCGTGCAGTGGTTCCGGCGGTTTTGAACCCCATTGGCATGCCGCGTGGACGCTGGCAGGAGATGGGTATCGAACCAGCGTTTGCAGAACGACAGCAGGCTGTGATCGCGGCATATGAAAGGCTCGGGGTGAACCTTGAATGCACCTGCACTCCGTATTACCTGCATGAAACTTCCTTTGGCGATCATCTTGCATGGTCAGAATCCTCAGCGGTCAGTTACGCAAACTCGGTCATCGGGGCACGGACAAACCGTGAGGGGGGACCCGGTGCGCTTGCCGCGGCCCTGGTTGGAAAAACCCCCTGTTATGGGTTACATCTTGATAAAAACCGTCAACCCGATGTGATCATTGACGTAAAATCCGATGAAAAAGACTGGAGCATTGCCCGTTACGGTGCGCTTGGCTATCATGCCGGGAAACTGGTGGGAAATAAAATACCGTATTTTCGGGGTATTACTCCCGATCATGACCAGTTGAAAGCACTCGGTGCTTCAATGGCGGCAACCGGAGCAGTGGCTCTCTATCATGTCAATAATGTAACCCCGGAGGCCAAGAAGAACCCGTTCAATATTTCAGGTCTTGAGATCATCAGTATTGAACCCTCCGAGATCGATCGCCTCTTTACCGACATTGCCGTCGACGCAGTTGCTGTTGGCTGCCCGCATTGCTCGCCCGCTGAACTTGTTGATATCGCCCGGCTCCTGAAAGAAAAAACTGTCACAAAACCTCTCTATGTCTTTGCCGCACAGGGAGTCGTTGATAACAATCGTATGACCGTCAATGCTATTGAGAAAAGTGGTGCCAGGGTCTTTGCCGATACCTGTATGGTTGTATCACCAGTGATGGAACGATATTCGGCAATTATGGTGAACAGCGGGAAAGCGCTTGCCTATGTTCCGGATATGTGCGGTGCGGTTGCCCGGATAGGCTCGATTGAAGAGTGCGTGGCAGTAGCAACATCCTAATCGCTGGTATCTTGTTCCAGATCCTTTTCGTTCAATATCGTCCAGGTAAGGCAAGATCCGAATAAAATAAAAATGGTTTAATTATCACTTGAGAGAGAGCAGAATTTTTTTTATATCAGCGACTGCAGCCGGCTCCGGGTTCTTTCCCGGGCCAACTCCCTCTCCATATGAAAGAATTTTCACGACATCATTTTTTGTTATACTGCCAAAGGCTACATCAGCCCAAATCTTCTGATCAATTACATTCCAGGTACATTGCAGAAGGTGCCCGAGGAGATCGATATCTTCCCGGGTAAATGAGCTCCAGTCAGTGCCAACGCCATGTTTTATTTTTTTTATTGCCTCTTCTACACTCTTTTCACGGTGCACATGGTACAGCCGTCTTCCCACTTCTTTCTGCGATACATCCGGCATTGTGTTCTCCTCCACTTTCTCGTTTGGGGATGATGAATCAATCCCATTCCCTATCTATATACTTTGTGGCGAACACTACTGCACGTTGGCTTCAATACCGCTCTATAATAAAATTGTCTTGACTTAGGCGGGATACGGGAAAACAATATTAACCAGTAACGGAATACTTCCCACAAATCATAACCTATGTACGGAACCACTGACGATACTCTGGGAAGAAGGCTATTTCAGATTCAGAAGGAAAAAGCAATCGAAGATGCTTTAGAGAAAATACGGCACAGGATGGGAACCGAGTGGAATTCGGTTTCTTCGTCCGATTCCGAGGTGCTTAAAGAGATCCTAGGTGAAGTCTGGACATCTATCGACCGACACCGATGGGGGACCTATAGTTTCTCAAAATTATCAAAAAATGACCTCAATTCACTGATAACAATCGGAAAAGAAGTAAAAGCCAAACCTCCCCTGACCAATGATTTGCTAAAGTCGCTTGATATTATATTAAATAGAACAATATAATTCACATCATTGATATTTTTGTATTCAGCCAATAATTTGTCATGATTCTACACGATACTTTTATCGTGAATGACCCAGTTAGGTTACTATTATTGAGGAGGTATATAAAAAATGGTTGGTTGGGAAGTCCCTATAGGTGCAGCAATTGCCTTTGCAGGAGGTGCGATTGCAACGGGATGGGCACAATCACGGATAGGAGCAGCCGGAGCAGGAGCGATTGCGGAAAAGCCAGAAGTGGCAGGTTCAATCATCATTATCGAAGCTATTCCGGAGACACTGGTCATCCTTGGGTTTGTGATTGCATCGATGATTATCCTGATGGTAAAATAATCTCACGACAGTAACAGCGCAGTATTTACATCGCGTTCCCGCGTACAACAACTTTTCTCCGGGCTCCCGAACCGGGAATAAACGGGAGCATTCCAAAAGTACCATCTGGTTATTGAGGAGCCTTTTAAGGAATAAGCGGTGAAGCAATGGCATATGAAAACCTGTTAAAATCTGTTGAGGAGAGCGCGCAGGAAAAAGAGCGCGAGCTCAGAGAAAAAGCGCGTAGTGCTGTTCAGTTAATTTCTGAAGATACAAAGAATCAGGTAACTATGATACAGCAGTCGCTTCTGGCAGAGGCAAAAAAGGCTGCCACAATTGAGAAAAACAAACTCATCTACCTCACCAAAGGTGAGAATAAGGAAAAACTGATCAAAACAAAAGAAGCGATCTTTTCAACAGCATTTGGTGACGCGGAACAGCGCCTGTCGCACGTGCGAAAGGACCCGAAGTATCCGGCTATCTTAAAAAGTCTGACCAGAGAAGCAGTCGGAGCGCTGGGAGGAGAAACGTTCCGTATCCATATTGACAATAGGGATGAGAAGATCATAAAAAAGATACTGTCCGAATTAAATCTGTCAGGAGAAGTCATTGCGGACCTCCAGTGTGCAGGGGGTCTTGTTGTCAATACAAAGAATGAATCCGTAAAAATTTCAAATACCCTTGAATCACGGCTGGAGCGGGTAAAAGAACAAAAAAAACTCGAAATCTATACAGTACTCTACGGTGATTAACATGGATTACGGGTATGTGAATGCACGAATCCGCGGAATGAAAAGCCGTCTTTTGGACCGTCACGCTCTCGAAGATTTGATTTTTCAACCTGATCTTGATTCTCTCATCTCCGATCTTGAAAAAACACCGTATAAGGAGGATATTATAGAGGCAAAAGTCCTCTACCGGGGTGTCCTTTGCATTGAATATGCATTGAGAAAAAATTTTATCAGAACCTTCCAAAAAATCCTCGAATTCGTCAGGGAAAGCGAAGCAGAACGGTTTATCAGGATCTTCCTGCACCGCTGGGATGTCCAGAATATTAAAACCATTCTCCGTGGGAAAAATATTCTCATAACCAATGAAGAAATTCTCGACTCTCTTGTACCTGCAGGGGAACTTGACGAGGTGACACTCAACGAACTTGTCAGGCAGCCGAATGTCAGAGCAGTCATTGATTTGCTTGCAACCTGGGGAATCGTATACGCTAAACCCTTGACTGAAAAATTCCCTGAGTATTTTGAAAAAAGCGATCTTGCCCTACTCGAATGCGCACTTGATAAATATTATTATAAGGAAGCCCTGGAATCAGTAAAAACCACGTCTTACAACACTATGCTGATCCGTGATATCCTTGCGACAGAGATCGATGTTGTAAACCTCAGGACCCTTTTACGCCTGATCCGCGACCACGTCGATAGTGCAGAAGCACAGGAATTTCTGATTGAGGGTGGTAAGGAACTAACGCCGAAAAAATTGAATAAATTTATTTCCCTTCATTCGATTGAAGAGGTCATCAAAGAACTGGAACAAACCCCGTACCGGTTCCTTGCAGATGTTCCCGAAATCGCCATAAAAACACAAAAAATTTCCGTCATTGAAAAGCAACTAGAAAAATTCCTGATTAGAAAAGGAGTGAGTGCATTTTCAGGTGATCCCCTGAGTGTTGCATCAGTTATCGGATATTTCTGGGCAAAATATAACGAAGTAACCAATATCCGGATTATTTCACGGTGTAAAACGGTGGATCTCCCGGATGAACAGCTCAAAGAGGAACTGGTGTATGTATAAATTTGTCATTGTAACGGATAGCGATCGGGCTTCAGGGTTCCGGCTGGCAGGAGTTGATGTGCTGGAAGCGGGCAGTGTGGAGGAAGCAAAAAAAGTAATCTCTCCCCTTTTGTATAAAGACGATATCGGGATCGTGGCGGTAAATGAGGAGTTCATGCTCACCCTTGACGAGAAACTGATGACTCGCATAGAAAAACTCTCCCGCCCGCTTATCATCCCCATTCCTTCGAAATCAAAGGAACTTGACAGGAGATCGTATATCGAACGACTCTTACGAAAGGCAATTGGTTATAACATCGTTTTGAGGAGGTGAAGGTTTGATTTCTGGAACAATTTCGAGAATTTCCGGTCCTGTCATCATTGCCCGCGACATGAACGGATCAAAAATGTATGATGTTGTCAAAGTCGGGGATGAAGCGTTGAGAGGGGAGATTATACGTCTGGAAGGAAACAATGCGGTTATCCAGGTTTATGAAGATACGACCGGACTAACCCTTGGCGAAAAAGTAGAGAATACGGAGACCCCGCTCTCCGTCGAACTCGGCCCCGGTCTTCTCGCCTCCATTTATGACGGTGTACAGCGCCCGCTTCCGGTGCTCCTTGAAAAATGCGGGAATTTTATTGAGAGGGGGATTTCAGCGCCCGGTCTTGACCGTCAGAAGAAATGGGAGTTTTCTGCATCAGTAAAAAAAGGCGACTCCGTTGCAGAAGGTGATGTGATCGGGACCGTTAGGGAATTCCATTTCGAACACAGGATCCTCGTTCCCCATAAAATCTCTGGCACGGTGACCACTATTAAAACCGGTTCTTTTACGGTTGAAGAGATCATATGCGTCCTGGATGACAAGATCCCGTTGTCCATGATGCAGGTCTGGCCGGTCAGGATCCCGCGACCGATACAAAAAAAGCTGGATCCAATACTGCCGCTGATCACCGGCCAGAGAGTGTTTGATTGCATTTTCCCTGTCACAAAAGGCGGTACAGCCATGATTCCGGGCGGTTTTGGGACGGGAAAGACGGTCTCAGAACAGACACTTGCCAAGTGGTCCGACACCCAGATTGTGGTATATATCGGGTGTGGGGAACGCGGGAACGAGATGACGGATGTCCTTGCCGAATTCCCTGAACTTATCGATCCACGGACGAATCTCCCGCTTATCGAACGGACTATCCTTATCGCAAACACCTCTAATATGCCGGTTGCTGCACGGGAGGCATCAATTTATACCGGGATTACTATCGCAGAGTATTTCCGGGACATGGGGTATGATGTTGCGCTGATGGCAGATTCAACTTCCCGGTGGGGTGAGGCACTGCGTGAAGTATCCGGACGACTGGAAGAGATGCCCGGAGAGGAGGGGTATCCTGCCTACCTCGCCACACGACTTTCCGCTTTTTATGAACGCGCCGGCAGGGTAGTGTGCGTCGGTGCAGGAGAACGAACGGGCTCTGTTACTATTGTCGGCGCAGTGTCGCCCCCTGGGGGAGACTTCTCTGAGCCCATCACCCAGAACACATTGCGGGTTGTCGGGACATTCTGGGCTCTGGATACCAACCTCGCCTACCGCAGGCATTTTCCTTCGGTCAACTGGATTAAAAGTTACTCTTTATACCTTGACACTATCGGGGATTGGTATGTCGAGCATGTAGCAAAAGACTGGCGGGAGCTCAGGGAAAAGACCATGTACCTGTTACAAAAGGAAGTCGAACTCCAGGAAATTGTCCAGCTGGTTGGTCCGGATGCGCTTCCTGAGAGCGAAAAGGCAATTCTTGAAGTAACGAGGATGATTCGTGAGGACTTCCTCCAGCAGAGTGCCTACAGCGACACCGATTCGTTCTGCCCCATGGAAAAGCAGTATCTCATGCTCAAGGTGATCATGACCTACTATGAACAGGTAAATGAGGTGATGAACCGGGGGATCTCGTTAAAACAAATTCAGACACTTCCCCTCAAAACAAACATAGGGCGGATGAAAGACATACAGGATCTTGAAAGCATCACTAACATGATTGAGGGTATCAGCCGGGAGCTCGCATCGCTCGAGGTGGAAAAATGAAGCAGGCATCTCTTCTAACCAAAGATTACCAGACCATAAATTATGTATCAGGTCCCCTGATCTTTGTCAGCAATGTTAAAGGGGCCTCATTTGGGGAGATCGTCAGGATTTTTCTCAAGGATGGCGATGAACGGACAGGACAGGTTCTTGACATCTCCGAGGAAATGGCTATCATCCAGGTATTTGAGGGTACACGGGGCATTGACACCCAGGTAACGAAGGTCAGGTTCACCGGTGAACCCGCCCGGATCAATGTTTCCCTCGATATGCTGGGCCGCGTGTTCAATGGTGTCGGAAAGGCTCGTGACGGAGGCCCGGATATTATACCGGAATCCGTTCTGGATATCGCCGGAACTCCCATAAATCCCTCAGCCCGGGATAAACCTGCAGATTTCATCCAGACCGGTATGTCCACGATAGACGGTCTGAATACTCTTGTACGTGGTCAGAAGTTGCCCATCTTCTCCGGTTCAGGTCTGCCCGCCAGCAAACTTGCCGCACAGATTGCCCGGCAGGCAAAAGTTCTTGGCGAGGGCGAACAGTTTGCGGTCGTTTTTGTGGCTATGGGAATCACCCATAAGGAAGCATCTTTCTTTATTAAGGATTTTGAAAGCACAGGGGCGTTGGAACGCGTGGTCTTTTTCATGAACCTCGCTGATGATCCAACGGTTGAACGCCTGGCAGCACCTCGCTGTGGGCTCACGGTTGCCGAATTTCTGGCGTTCACTCACAACCTTCACGTGCTGGTGATCCTGACAGACATGATCAATTACTGCGAAGCCCTTCGTGAGATCTCCACAGCCCGTGAGGAGGTACCTGGCAGGCGGGGGTATCCTGGCTACATGTACACTGATCTTTCGTCTATTTATGAGCGTGCCGGCAGGTTGAAAGGAAAAACCGGCTCCATCACACAAATCCCCATCCTGACGATGCCTGATGATGATATTACCCATCCGGTCCCTGATCTGACAGGGTATATTACGGAAGGACAGATTGTACTCTCCCGCGACCTGTATCGCAGGGGTGCGGACCCGCCGGTTGACGCACTTCCCTGCCTTTCGAGGCTCATGAATCTGGGGATAGGTCCGGGGAAAACCCGGGAAGACCACCGGGGTGTTGCTGACCAGCTCTACGCATCCTATGCCTATGGGAGAGATCTCCGCAGGCTCGTGGCCATCGTTGGGGAAGAAGCCCTCACCGAGATGGACAAAAAATACCTGAAGTTTGCAGATGAGATCGAAAAACGTTTTATCTCTCAGGGCGATGAAGAACGCTCCATTGAAAAAACCCTCTCGATTGCCTGGGACCTCTTTGCAATCCTCCCGGAAGACGAGCTTAAGCGGATTAAACGCGAGTATATCAAAAAATATCATCCTGCGCATAAGAAGGAGGAAGGATAAGATATGGAGCAGGTAAAACCGACGAGAATGGAGCTGATGAAAAAAAAAGCCCAGATAAAACTTGCAGAACAGGGTCGGGATCTCCTGCGGGAAAAAATGGATGCACTTATTCAGGAATTTTTTAAAATCTTAACAACCGTTTCAAACTCCAGAGAAGAGCTTGAGCAGGTTTCCCGTTCCGCGGATCTTGCCCTCCTGATAGCGCAGTCCGTTGATGATCCGGTTGCATTAAAATCAGCCTCCTTTGCTACCCGCAAATCTATTACTGTTGATATCAGCGGGAAAAACATCATGGGTGTACCTGTTCCGGTCATTGAGAAAAAACGTGTTTCAAAAAGTATGCTGGAAAGAGGATATGGTATCATATCAACAAGCAGCAGAATCGATGAGACTGCGGAGCGATTTGAAGCTGAACTTGATCTTCTCATTCAGCTTGCTGAAACAGAAACTGCCATGAGAAGACTTGGTGCTGAAATCCAGAGGAACAGGCGCCGGGTGAATGCTCTTGAACAGATCCTGATACCTGAATTGAAAAATCAGGCAAAATATATCAAAAATGCAATTGAGGAGCGAGAGAGAGAGGATCTTTTCCGATTGAAAAAAGTAAAAACGATTATCGAGAGAAAGAAAAAAGCCGCAAAGAAAAAAACCCCGCACCCGTAACAGAGTATCCAGCTATCCAGGTGAGGTGGGTTCAATACCACTTTTGATCTCTTTTTTGAAAGGTTTGTACGCAATACCCCCGCCTTCATAAAATTTTGAGAAAAACTCTACAAGATGCAGTCGCACAGAATGAATTGAGGGGGAAAACATGGCAAGAACAATATTCAGCGCGTGCAGGAGGACAGCTATGAGAATCCCCAATGCCAGGATTTCCATCGCTTCGCCGAGTTTATTGGCCACAAAAGCCAGAATCACGGATGCCAGACCAATTGCCATCAGCCTGGCGTAGGACAGAATATTTCCCACAGCACTCATGATCTCCATGGGACCCATGGCTCCGGCACCATAGATAATCAACACAAGTGCAACGATGACTATGATGACAGTAGGGTAGAGCATCCATGCCGGAATCATCTCAAGAGCGAGGAAAATGATGGTGATGAGTCCTGAAAGTGCGAGCAGCATCCCAACCTTTTCTGACAGGTGTTTTTTGTTTTTCCGGGTAACTTCGTTGATAATTCCGATGATAAGGCCCAAAAAGACATGGATAACCCCGATTGCGATTGCAAATATAAGCAGGGGCAGTATTGCCTCCAGCCGGTTCCAGGTTACACCGAGGTAATGAACCGGGTGCAGCCAGCCCATCATCTCTCCGAAATCACCAAAAAGTTCGCCGTAAATAACTCCGAAAATTATTGTCGAGATTGCCGAGATAGTCAGGATATCTGCGAAATTTCTTACAAACTCAATTTTCCCGAGCTTATTTTTTATAATCAACGCAAAGGCAAGGATAACAAGTCCGTACCCTACATCCCCTACCATTATCCCAAAAAAAATGGGGAAAAAGATTGCAAGGAAAGGAGAAGGGTCGATCTCCCTGTACTTGGGAGGGCGGACCAGCTGCATTATGGACTCAAATGGCTTCACCCATCGGGGGTTATCATAAAAAGTGGGGGCTTTTTCCATCTCTTCAGCGCTCACACCCAGTTCTTGGATGACTACCGTGCCACCAAATGTGTTTTTTACGGTCTCTTTTATTCGTTGCAGAAATTTTTTCGGGATCCATCCCATAACGACAAACGTGAATTCGGAATAGCCGAATTTATTGAACTCCTCGAGCTCCTCGCTGATATCTTCAAAGGACTTTTTAAGTACTGCCAATTCCTGGTACCATGCGACGGAAAGCCTGGCAAGTTTTTCATCAATCAATGTTATCTCTTCGGTTTTCTGGAGCTTATTTGTCTCAATTCCGGCAAACATCTCGTAAAACGGCTTACCCATGTATTCCTGCGGGAGACGGACTTCGTTGACGTTAACCGAAAAAATAAATGAATGGACCTGTTGGGAAAAGCGCTTATGGAAGATCGTGAGGGTAGCAAGTGTCTCCTCATCGACTGAAGTCGAGGACATTTCAAACCGGTTACCCGTGATCTTCGCCATCTCCTCTCTGATGAGGGTTAACACATCCTCAAACTGTTTCTGTATAAGTAGAATAGTCACTTCATAGTTTTCGAGAACGGGGATCTCACGTTCCATGGGCTGGATAATATTGAGGATTTTTGCATACCTTTCCAGTGTTGTAATGGACAATTTCAGATCGCTTTTCTTTGTTGCAAGATCTTTTGTCACATATTCGAGTTCATGGATCACTTTTTTTGCCTGCTGAATTATTTCATCCCGGATTTTACCCTGCAATTCGTGTTCAATACGTGCCTGAGCTGCTGCATCATCCGGGATTTTGGGAAGAGTGGCCAGGATCACCGAAATTTTACTTAATACATCTGCGATTTCTACAGTTTTCTCCTTCTCGACCCGGGTGAGATGAATCTCTTCGGGAGAGATGCACTGGCTGACATCTTCAAGGTGAACAGAAGCCTCGTGATACAACAAGTCGACTACGTGATCGAACTCCTTTTTTGGCCCTATTACCTGGATTCTTTTCATCCTCTGGAGCATATCCCTCAGCGAGTACTATCCGGACTACTCCATGGTCACATAACCTACGATTTTTTCCACCGCGGGCGGGAGATTCTTCTCACCTTTTACTCTTGCGGCTTCTGTTTCAATGGCGGATGCTTTTTTCATCTGTCCGATCTCACTTTCAGTCTTTTGCTTATCCTTCCGGTATAATTCATCAGCTGCGGTCTTTCCTGATCGCCCGGCATCACGTATTGTCCCTTCCCGTTCGCTTCTCGCAGCTGCGATTTGTGCATCTGTTTCTTGTTTTACCGTTTCGATCTTTTTGGAAAATTCCTGTTCTTTATCCCGTATCTGCTGAAGCAGAGTCTTCTCCTCTTCCATATATCCTCCGTTACAAACCGTGCTTGCGTTTCATGAGAGAAGTAACGCCGTATTGTTCTTCGCAGGGAGGAGGTGTCTCTTTCTTTTCCTCCTGCTGTCCGTTTTTAAGGATACCTTTGGCTTTCAGGGCTGCCTGCTCGAGTCGCTCACGGCATCGTCCGACGGCAGTGCACCGCAATGCATTAATCGTTTTTGTGATATCCTTTACCATAAAACCAAGGCAAACACTTTTTTATATCAATGAGACTATACCAATTAGGTTTCATAAATAGTTTCCTGTTAATCTATAAGGAAAATTGCAAGGACTAATGCCTGGATTGACACGAAGCTGAAACGATCTTGTGATTCGGTTTTTTAGTATTTAAACCATTTTTTGATTTTTAATAAAAGAGTCGGGATGATTGATGATCGCCTAATCGCCAGTAGTAAAATTATCAGTCGTAATCTAGAAGCTAGGTTCAGGAGATACCCAAGTATGCAGGAGCGAAAAGGATCAGAAAGTAGATAAACATAAGGGCAAGTCCGAGGGGCACCCCGTATCTCGCCCATTCTTTACTGGTGATTCCCATTTTCCCCGCTGACACGATATTGGGGATATTTCCGGGAATCAGCATCCCTCCGGCGATTAAAAGCCCCATCAAAGCACTTTTTATCTGGATCAGGCTGAGTTGCGGCCCGATCTCTGCTGCAGTAAGGGTTGCATTATCCAGGATTGCTGATACAATATTCACCCAGAAAAGTCCCTCGGCTGGTATCTGGATAACATACTCAAGGATGAGGGGTATGAACCCCGCCCCAAGAAAGACCAGTGCCATGATAAAAAGGTATACTTTTCCAGCACGTATGAATACATCGAGGATGCTCTCTCTGACAAGTTTGCACTCAAGCTTTTCAGTGGGGATGCCTTGTCGTTTTAGGAAAACTACACCAAGAATTCCCATAGCAATAACTCCCGGGATTACGTAGATCCCCAACAACTCGAAAAGGAACCAGAATCCTGCATAGTAGGGATCTCCGGATAGTTTTGAGATAGCGATGGTAGAAAGAGGTTCGCCCAACGGAGTAAGTACAGCCCCAAGTCCAATGGAAAAACATGAAATAACCGTGACTCCAATCTTTTCGGGTCGTCCCAGTGGTAGGGCGCACACAATCTCAACGAGAATTATGGAAGCAAGGATGGCAGAAATGATACTGGAAATAAGACCAAGACCACAAATAAGGAAGAATATGAGGACAGAAAGAGGAACCCGGTTTACCAAAAGCTGGATACCGCTTTGAATCTGTGCATGTGCAAAATAGATAATAAGCCCTACAATAAGAACAATCTGAACAATACCTATGGGAATGCCAGCAATGGTCGTAATCATGACCGGTGCTGTTAAGGCTTCAGCAACTATATCGGGCGTCCACCCGAATGTTTCCCCGTTCAGGGTCGCAAAGCTGGAAACGCTCAGTGCAGCAATTCCGCAGATGAAAAGAAATACCTCAAGGTTTTCTTCCACTTTTTTGACTTTGAACGGGAGCACCAGTACAACGATGAAAATACCTATGAGCAGGATATTGACGATAATGAGTTGTTCCATGGGTGCGAATCCTGTGCAAAGTGCTGCTTACAATTATTATTCCACAGTTGATCTAAAAAACAGTGATCCTGTACACGAAATTACCAGATCGTGTTCATAATGAGCTATTTGTGGTCAAGCGTTCAACGATTTCACCCTCGTTGTGCGACCGACACAATCCATTTATCTGTTGTATCGTTATACTATCATCAGATGAAACTTTTCCCGCCACTCTGCAGGAAAAAAAATTGCCGCCTCTACCTGATGGTATTCATCGTTGCAGGACTGTCTTTTCTTGAACGTTTATCCTGTGCAGGACTTTTTGGAACAGATGTGAAAAAACTTAAAGAAACTCGGAATGTACAAGGGTTGATCCTCGCTTTAAAAAATAAGGATCCCACAGTACAATACGACGCGGCCGAGGCACTTGGTGATATAAGGGACAACAGGGCTGTCGAACCCCTGGTAACTGCACTGAAAAACGATGAATTCAGTGGTGTGCGGTGGAAGGCCGCAGAAGCCCTCTCAAAAATAGGGGCTCCAGCTGTTGAAGCTCTTATTGGGGCACTACGACACGATGATGATGACGTGCGATGGAAAGCGGCAGTCGCACTGGGAGAGATTGGCGATCCCCGGGCGATCGAACCTCTCATCATACAGCTCTGCGACGAAGACCGGTTTGTCAAGAGCCATGCAGCTCTTGCTCTTGGAACAATTGGTGAACCTGCGGTCAACCCCCTCCTGCGTGCACTTAGTGAAGGCGATGGAAATCTTCGATGGGGTGCTGCAATCGCACTAGGGAAAATTCGTGACCCACGAGCAATTGAACCTCTAATCCGGGCTCTTGCTGACAAGTACGAGAATGTCCGTGCCGAATCTGCCTCATCACTTGCATCCATGGGAAAACCCGCGTTAGGGCCACTGTTACGGTTTTTAAAATTTTCAGAAGGACCAAAACGACTTGAAGTTGTTACAGCGCTTGGTGAATTACACGATTCCGATGCTATCCAACCGCTCATCCAGATGCTTGAGAATGCAGACGAGGACGAAAGAAAAGCAATAGCAGATGCGCTTGATGCAATTCTGATTCCTTCGGTTGAACCGCTCGTACGGAAACTCCGGAACGGGCCCCATCAAAAGAATGAAAAGTTCAGATCAGATAATAATGAAGGAGGAGGATAAGATGGAGGAACAGCCCGCTGCAGATACGAAAATTAATAGGCTAATAGTCGCTCTTTCCGATCGATCCATAGATATTCGCCACCAGGCGGTGAAGGGGCTTGGCAACATAGGTAGACCTGCAGTTGAACCGCTGATTCAGGATCTTGCAGGGGCTCTCGATAATGATCATCGCTGGTATGCAGCACTTGCACTGTCCGGTGTCGGTGCACCGGCAGTAAACCCCCTGATTTCGGCAATGCGGGTTCATCCCGAGAATGAGTTCAGGAGATACGCAGCGGCAGCACTGGGAAATATCGGGATTCCGGCAATTGAACCAGTAATCGACGCGATGGCAGGCGAAGACCGGGTGCTGCGTGGTTTTCTCTCTCTCGCTCTTTGCCGGATAGGAAAACCTGCAGTCGGCCCCCTCACCCGGCGACTTGATGACGCTGACGAAATTATCAGGTCCTGTGCTACCCTGACTCTCTGGCAGATGGCCGAAACCGGCCTTCCCGCTATGTTGGATAAAATACAGGAAGAAGAATAAAAGCGTGGCACTTTTTGTAACCCGAATTTGTTTTTCCTTTTGGATACCGACACGAACAGATAAATCAGCTCACGCGAAAATCGTACCGGTATGCTTGTGCTTTCGCCAGCGATGGAGGCGTATGAAAAATCGCTTATGGACGACCTCCTTTTCGCAATAGCGATAGCCAAAAAAGCCCGATCCCGCGGTCTCGATCCTTCGACCGATATCGAGATTCCTATTGCCAGTGACCTTGCGGACCGGGTTGAAGCGCTTCTGGAAATTAAAGGCGTGGCAGAGAGGATACGTGAGCTCGAATCTCTTATGTCACGGGAAGAGGTTGCATTACGAATAGGCGATGATTTCGTCGCCAGGAAGTTTGGCGAGACTACGAACGAACAGATTCTCGATCATGCCATTCGAACCGCCATGGCGCTCCTGACTGAAGGAGTCGTAGCGGCCCCCACCGAAGGGATTGCAAAAGTCGGACTCGGGAAAAATGACGACGGGAGCCAGTACCTGAAAATCTTTTATGCCGGGCCAATCAGAAGTGCAGGTGGGACTGCACAGGCATTATCCGTACTCGTTGGCGATTACGTCCGCCGGCAGCTTGGCATCAGCCGTTACAATCCCCGTCAGGAAGAAGTTGAAAGGTATATCGAGGAGATCCGGCAGTACAACACCATAATGAACCTCCAGTACCTGCCCAGCGAACTGGAAATCCGGCTTATTGTCGAAAATTGCCCGGTATGCATCGATGGGGAAGCGACCGAACAGGAAGAGGTATCGGGACACCGCAACCTTGAACGGGTGGAGACCAACACGGTGCGGGGAGGTATGGCGCTTGTCCTTGCAGAAGGGATTGCCGGGAAGGCTCCCAAACTCAAGAGCAAAGTTGAAATGATGAAGATGGATGGTTGGGACTGGCTGGGAAAACTCATTAAAAATAAAACAGATGAAGGAACAGTCAGCATCAAACCCTTAGACAAGTACCTTCGGGATCTGATCGGAGGAAGACCTGTGTTTTCTTATCCGATGCGAAAAGGGGGGTTCCGGCTCCGTTATGGGAGGTCGCGCAACACAGGATTTGCTGCTGCGGGCCTCCATCCCGCCACCTTGTTTATTCTCGGGGAATTTCTCGCTGTCGGTACCCAGATGAAGACCGAACGCCCAGGCAAGGCGTGTGGAGTTGTACCGGTTGATTCGATTGAAGGACCGACCGTGAGGTTACATAATGGCGATGTGCTGCGGATTGATGATGTAGCGACAGCACTGAAACTTGGACCTGATATTGAAAAGATCCTTGATGTGGGGGAGATTCTCATTTCATTTGGTGAATTTCTCGAGAACAACCACCCGCTTATTCCCTGTGGCTATTGCGAGGAATGGTGGCTGCTTGAAGGTGGTGATGGTACAAACCCCCCAAAAAACGAAGAAGAAGCCGTTGCTCTTGCAAGAACCGGGGGATATCTGCACCCTTCGTACACGTGGTTCTGGGACGATCTTTCCGTTGAGCAGATCATTTCTCTTGCTGACACGGTTACCCGGCAGGGAAAAGTTACGGGAGATTTCCTGCAGATTCCGAATGAACCCTCAACAAAAATAATTCTTGAAGAATTACTCATTCCGCACAAGGTGCGTAATGGGAATATTCAGATCACTACCTATTGTGCGTTCATTACCTGTCTTGGGCTCGATGAAAACCTGAAAAAATCCGATGCATGGACTAATGTAGTTTATGATACCCCCTTCAATCTCGTCACGCATCTTTCAGGCATAAAAATCCGTTCACGAGCGGGCACGCGGATCGGTGGGCGCATGGGTAGACCGGGGAAATCCAAACCAAGGAAGATGAACCCCCCTCCTCACGTCTTGTTCCCTCTCGGCGACTCAGGAGGGTCCCGGCGATCATTCCAGTCTGCATCCAACCACACCGCGGAAGTGGACGAAACTATCACGGACATAGATTTTCAGAAGGAAGGGGGGATTATCGAGATCGAAGTCGGGAGGCGGAGGTGCACTGAATGTCAGGAGATTACCTACACTAACAGATGTGAGAAATGTGGAGAACATACCCTTGCGATAACGACTTGTCCCAAATGTGGGAGAGAAACGCGAATGGAGCGTTGTCCCGGCTGCGATGTTCCGACAACATGCAATCAGAGAATTTCCCTGAATGTTAAAGGGGAGTATGCAAAGGCAATGAATCGGTTGGGCCTCAAACCTGACAGTGTAGCACTTGTGAAGGGAGTAAAGGGGGTTATATCTAGGGAAAAAGCAGTGGAGGCGATGGAGAAGGGAATACTGCGTGCAATGCAGAATATCTTTGTTTTCAAGGATGGAACCACGCGATTTGATATGATCGACCTGCCACTCACCCATATCCGTCCCAACGAAGTGAGGGTTTCAGTTGAAAAACTCCGTTCGCTCGGGTATATCAAAGACACCTTTGGATATGATCTCCAGAACGGATCGCAGGTTGTTGAGCTGCGTCCCCAGGACCTTCTCATCTCTGATTCATGCGCTGATTATATGGTGAACGTGGCGCAGTTCATGGATGACCTGCTCGTCAAATGCTATGGACTTGACCCATTCTATAATGTCAAAAAGCCCGACGATCTCGTGGGGCACCTTGTCATAGGTCTTGCGCCCCATACGAGCGCCGGTGTCCTTGCCCGGATCGTCGGTTTCACAAGGGCAAACGTCGGTTATGCCCACCCGTTCTTCCATGCTGCCAAACGCCGGAACTGTTTCTACGGTGATACCGAAGTTGAAGTATTTGATGGAAAACACTGGCAAAAATCTCCTGTGCGAAAATTTGTGCTTGAAAATTTTGATGTGAGCCGACCGGGCATCGACAGGCTAGGGACATACTATTCCGATCCGGCACTACCATATTACACACGGACCGTTGATACGGGAGGACTCATGCATATCCGCAGGATTACATCCGTATCCATTCACCGCTCTCCTGCAACGCTTCTCCACTTCATAACCAAGCTCGGAAAAGAAATTGCGGTTACGCCCGATCATGCGATGCTGGTCTGGGACACTTTATACCTTCGGAAGATCAGGGCACTGGAACTCAAAGTAGGTGACGCAATCCCTGTACTTGAAGGTGCGAACGTTATCGCCGACCATATACGGTCTATTGAGGCTGTGCCGGCTCCTGAAGAAAGGGTTTACTGCCTGACCGTCGCTGACGATCACACGCTTGTCGCGAATGGTATCTTTACCGGGCAGTGCGATGGGGATGAAGACTGCATCATGCTGCTTCTTGATGGCCTGATCAACTTCTCGCGTTCGTTCCTGCCCCAGAACCGGGGAGGATCGATGGATGCGCCACTTGTGCTTACAAGCAGGATAGATCCTGCGGAAATCGATAAGGAAGCCCAGAATGTCGATGTCTGCGATCACTATCCTCTGGAACTCTACACAAGCGCCCTCACCTATGTCGAACCTAAAGTGATCAGTGGCCTGATTGATCGTGTTGAAAGGAGGATCGGGACCCCTTCCCAGCTCGAAGGCTTCCATTTCACTCATGATACATCGGATATCTCGGCAGGACCGATAGAATCCATGTACACCCAGCTCAAGACCATGACTGAAAAACTTGAGGCTGAACTGGTCCTGGCCGAAAAGATACGTGCGGTCGATGCTGATGATGTTGCGGAACGGGTACTTACCACTCACTTCATCCGCGACCTCATGGGAAACCTCTCTGCGTTCTCCAAACAGAAGTTCCGGTGTTCTAAATGCAACACGAGCTACAGGCGAATGCCCCTTGCCGGCAAATGCACGAAGTTTAAGGGGAAGGGTATCTGCAACGGCAATATCATTCCAACTGTCCATGAAGGGTCGGTAAAGAAATATCTTGAGATGTCCCGAGAGATCTGCAGGAAATACAAGGTATCTGAGTATACCAAGCAACGTGTCGAGGTACTTGAACTTGCAATCATGTCTACATTTGGTGAGGAAAAGCAGCAGCAGCTCGGGCTTGCTGACTTCATGTAATCTTTTTTTTTGAATCGTACAACTGTTTTTGTAATGAATAAAGCCGGAATCGCCTGATCTTTAAGCGCATTTCTTTTCTTAGTTTTTCTGCTGATCAGCCTTAATTATTCTTCTCGCCAACATAATTCAACACAGGCGTGGGGATAGCCAAGCCTGGTCAACGGCGATAGACTCAAGATATATAATAGTATCCTGGCATAAGGTTCTTTTAATCTCAAAGCCTTTTCTTATCCTACAACAATATTATTCTGAGCGAGAATATCTAAGTGGTCAACAGAGGCGGACTCAAGATCCGTTCCCGTAGGGGTTCGCAGGTTCAACTCCTGCTTCTCGCATCTTTTTTTTTTTAGAAATATCTTTTCAATTACTTCTCCGGATCCTGCGGGTAGTAACCAATCACTCAACCAAAAAAAAATTCACGAAATGCGGTATGGAACATTGATGACAGGGAACAATCAACAGGTATTGTTAAATAATCTCATTACAAGAATCGGAACTGGTCCGGAAGTTATGCAGTAAATGCATCGTTCACACTCTTCCCGGATCCGTCAACTGTCATTCTTCACCGTTTCAGGTATCGTATGGATGTTAATTTGTTTGTTCAGGGAATCATCATCGGTTTAACCCTTGCTGTACCGGTGGGTCCTCTCTCCCTCATATGCATCCAGCGGACAGTAAAAGAAGGACGTTTCCATGGGATCTTCTCAGGTATCGGTGTGGCGACTGCCGATTCATTCTATGCTGCTGTCACCTTTCTTGGTCTGACCGTAATTTCCGGGCTGATCATCACCCAGCAATATCTTTTCCGTTTCCTTGCCGGAGTCGTCTTAATTCTTATCGGCATACGGGTATTCCTGTCTATACCATCAGCCTTGAACGCAAAGACCCAGCCTGAGACATATCTGAAGGATTGCCTTTCCATGGTTGCCCTTGCCCTTGCCAACCCTCTGACCCTTGTCTTCTTTTTGGTAATTTTGCCAGGATATGGTGTTGTAATCCAAGGTACTTCTTTTGAGTCTGCAGCGGAATTTGTTGCCGGAGTTTTTTTTGGTTCCACGGTCTGGTGGGTTGTACTCTGTGGATCCATTGGATCTGTTCGTTCCCGCCTCACTACGGCAAATCTGGCATTGATTAACCGTGTATCAGGACTGCTTATTTCCTGCTTTGGTGCGGGGGTGCTCATTCTTCTCGTTATAAACTTGGGACTGTTTGGGTGAACAAGTGTTCTTCATTTGCTTTCCAATTCTGGGACCGAAATTCTGTGAGATTGTACATTCCCGGGCAAAAAACTATTAAAGCGTTTTTTTTGTGAAGTAGTCGTGATGTGCTGATGTGGTATGCCGTGCCTTGAGTTGAGGGAATAATTTATTTTCCCTTACGCCAAAAATTGAGCACCTGATAGTACGGATCAACGTAAATAAAAAGGAGATGTTGTACTGACAGACAAGAAACCGGGATCTCCTACGGGGGATGAGATCGTCAGGGTAAAGCTTCCTCAGAAACGTAACCGGGAACTGTTCGGGAATGCTGACCTGATGATGGGTGCAAATCATATCCGTGTTCGTTGTTACGATGGCGTGACCCGGATGGGGAGAATCAAGGGCAAAATTAAAAAGAAAGTCTGGATCCGTGAAGGAGATGTGCTAATAGTCACTCCGTGGAACTTCCAGGATGAAAAATGTGATATCATTTACCGTTATTCCGGCCCTCAGGTTGAGTGGCTCCGGCGAAATAAGTACCTTTGAATGTGGTTCCTCAACCCATTTTTTCACCATGATTATCGTGAAGCAGTAAATCTTAAGTTAATTCCCGCTTGGAAGATCAGGATTTGATGGTGGAAAGAGTCACAACAGTATTTGAGAATAATAGGATAAATTTGATATTTATCATTTAAAAGAAAAATTCAAATTTTTATCAAATCAATATGTTTATATACAGATCAAAGCATCAGTGCCTTTCAAGGTATTATTATTGGAATTATTTCATCTGATGTGAGTAATATGAGAGTGTAATTCAAAGAATAAGTTCCTCCTGACCAAAAATTCATCCCGCTTAAGAAAGGTGGTTAATTGATTGTCAGCGTACCCCGTGGAAACTTCAGGAAGCCCAGTTACAAAATATTACGGCCGGTATTGAAAACTTCTGGGTGAAAATTCTTATTTCTGGCATTTTAAAGTGAAATATCTCCAATCAAACAAAAATTTAAGGAATTAAAATAATAAAAAACTTTATATACTTTTACAATCAATCTCTCCTTTCAGTGAGGTTTGTATGAGAGCGAAAGCTGGCATTTTCATCATTATTTGTTTGTTGTTCCTAGTGGGAATGGTTGCGGCAGTTGGAATTCCGGACACCGTCATCATCACAACCGACAAACCATGGATTATAGCGAATAATGTCGATCAATCCACCATAACCGTAACAGTAACGAATACTACATTTCCTAATAATGGTAATGTACCGGGAGCAATCGTAAAACTCGAAGTTGATTCTTTATATGGAAACATGAGTCCCATACAAGTCATCACAAATGTATCCGGGATGGCTTCCAGTACCTTCAAAGTAAAAACTAAGAGTGGTGAAGCACGAATATTTGCAAACATAACTGCTCCGGTATTATCTAATTCAATAATTCAGAACATAGATCATAACAGCGCCTATTATGCAGATTTTACCTATCCGGTTTCCGGAACAGTTGCCACCGAAGTGCCATTCGGGGTATCAATTACTGACCAATACCGGAATCCTGTCGATAATCGAACCGGCAACCATATAATCAGCCTCCATACGAATGGTCCTTACCCGGATGACGGCGGCTTTGCAGAAGCCGGATTCGCACATGATATAACCCGAATACTTGATGCAAACGGAAACATGTCAGTGCACGTCAAATTAACCTCTCACATCGGTGACAACAACATTGCAATGGATGGATATGAAAGCATTCCGAATCAGCTCGAATGGATCACTGCTGATGCGGTAGGTGTACCGTTTTCAATGACTCAGGTTGTCTCTCCACCGGGATCTCCTCCCACTATTCCGGCCGATGGGACAAGTTTTTTTACGATAATATACACTTTGTTTGACGTTTACGGAAATCCAACGAAAAATCAATCGATATTGGTGAATACATCCATCCTCGGCGAGGAACAAACATTTCAATCAAACAACCTGGGCCAGGTAGAAATCAAGTATGGTCCACGATCTTCAATCGGTGAAATTTATATAACTTCAACAGCCGCTGCGAATTCGACGGTCACGTTAACACAGAATGTAAAATTTAAGGATACCGGGGCGGAAATCATATCCCTCACGGCAAATCCTGATACTATGGCAAGTCTGGATGCCAATCCATCCTTTACATCGGGAATTCTTGCAACAGTTGCAGATCACTCGGGAAATGCAGTTACCGGTGAAAATGTAACCTTCACAATCGAGCCAGGCAGTATAATCTATGATGCAGCGTATAACGTGACGGCACCGCCCCTTCTTTTGAGTACAAGCGGCATAACAGATGCTGATGGAGTAGCCGCAGTCCAATTTAGACCCGGGAGCTTTACAACAGTAGGAAACCCTGGATACAATGCAACGGCAACAGGACATTGTAATGTGATTGCAACGTGGAATGGCACTCAAAAAACCGTTCACACCTCCTGGAAGAATTATCCTTACCTGAGCGTGAAAACGTCAGTAACGCCTCTGACCGTTGAAATAAACAATACAATTGACGTAACCATTGAGTTTAGAGGTGACGGGTGGGCATTGCAGTCTAAACCGATCGATGCCGTGATGTGCACGGACCGGTCGGGGAGTATGCTCTATAACGGAACCGATGGCACCAAAGATGACCGGATGGTCTCCGCGATGAAGGCAGCCAAGATTTTCAATGCGAACATGGGTTCAAATGACAGAGTCGGTCTCGTGTCCTTCGGCGACAATAGTGCCACCAGTGGATACGCTGAACTGAGGCAGGGGTATTCGCACCAATATGGTGGAGCTCAGTGGGTCAGCAGAGATGACACATGGACTGGAGACAATACCTATATTACAACAAATTATCCGGGAAATCCGCGTAATTACGGATCTTCTCAATTCGCCAGTGTCGAACAGAACTTAAGCTTTACACGAACTACCGTAAATACCTCCATCTCAAATATGGTTCCTGCCGGCGGTACACCCATGAGAGAGGGATTGTATCGCGCGGTGAAGATGTTGATAGATGATCCCAGATCTAATGTCGTAAATGCTGTAGTACTTTTAACCGATGGGGCGTGGAACACGGGAGGAGATCCCCAGGGGGGAAGTGGGAGCACATCTTTTTCACCGGTTGGAACGGGAAGTGTCATTTCTTGGGCAAAAAATAATAATATCAGAATATATACTATCCGTCTCGGAACAGAGGCGTCGCAGACCGAACTGATGGCCTATGCGAATGATACCGGGGGGAAGTATTATGATGCACCCACTGCTGATCAGCTGGATGACATATACACGGCTATCGCCGGTGATCTGAAAGACAATGCCGGGGTAAATACCTCCATGACGGCGGATTTCGAGAATGTTAATGTTACCAATTTTGGTATGCCTGGCAGCCAGGTATATGAATATGTATATCATCCAACCGCTTCGACAAAGATCAATTGGCAGAATGGAACAACACAAGTCATCAACCAATCTCTTGATTGGGCTGATGATAGTAAACTGGACTTCACTATCGGAACAATTAAGGTCGGTCAGTACTGGAATGCAACATTCCGGCTGAGAGTCAATCAGAGTGGATTGATTGATGTATTTGGCAATCATTCTACAGTATCCTTCAATGGTGGTACCGAGACCCTGCATCTCCCTCAAACATTCATCACGGTGGTACCCAAATTAAATGTCACTGAAATTACGGCAAAAACGATAACCCTCGACAATCTCATGGTTACTGTGCCCGGAGAGATCAAGGTGCTCCTTCCGGTAATGTGGAACACAACGTATACCGGGAATAAAACCCTCACCGAAAAGGTTTCTTATCGCGTTGATTCAGGACCGTGGGTACAATTCAAAGAAATAGCTCACCCGTATCCCTTCGGTCCGAATTATACCACCACGAATTATGTTAATTATGCGCAACTAGATGTAACAAAACTCCCGATGGGAAATTATATGATAAAAGTATATACGACCGCATCCGATGCACCCGATGCCACCATAGAGCTTGATAATCCTGTTAATGTTGGCAATCGAACAAGAAAATACATCAAACTCGAATAATCTTTTTTATTTGCGTAGGATTCCGCAAGAACCCTTAATCGGGAAGGGACAATGCAACATATCAATTTCCATGAGAGTGGCAGACTTTTTTTACATGATCGGACCTCCTAGAAGTATCACTGGAAGCAACACGAAGAAACCATCTGCAATTAACGTATTCGATTGGATATTAATTTCATAGATCAATTGAGAATCCATTGTAAACAATACCTGAAGGATCTCTTACTCAAAAAGGTCCACGGTTCATGCTGCTCCGAATCTCATACTGCAAATCTCGCTTATTATATTATTCGAATTCTCTTGTTCATCGTCGAAAGCGCGAAAAGGTGAACCCCGAACGGACGAACCCAATCCAAGAGGAAAGCGAAAAGAAATAAGAGGAAAGCGATGCCGGGTCACAGGTTTTTTTCCCTTAAGTCTTAGAACGATGAGGGCAGATTTCAGCCCGGTTTTTATTTCCTGGCAAATGGATAACTTTTAATGGTTAAAACCGTAAAAAAAAAGGGCGTGGTTTTTCGTCCGCACCACCAAATCGAGAGGACTCAACTTCTCTTTTTCTGGAGGTACTGTGGTTTTACAACCTATTAATGGAATAAATTTAAAATAAGGAAATTCTTCCTCACGGGCATCGCAGAATTGTGGGTTCTTCACAAATGAGAGATGATTAAACATTACCAGATCTTGAAAGAGAAAGCCCCCGACTGGATCAAAGAGATGGAATAATCACACAACAGAGGAAAAGATTTATTTATGGTACTTATAATTTTGATTTTGTTTTAGGTCGTGTATCCCAAATCATTTTTTTCTATTAAAAAAAGTCAATGAAGAAGATAAATCCAACCAAAGTGATCACAAGCAATCACGCATGGTTTGACTGATCGTGGCAGATCTTAAAAAATCTCATGAAAAGAGAAATCATATTGATTTGATTTCAACATTGAATTTTTTTATGATAAGTGTAACAGGACGGTTTGTATCCGTGGGGAGTTGATATTTTCTTGTTGTGCCGGTTATGGTGGGAGGGCCCATATTCAGGGTCTTGGTGAAATAATTGTCCCATGCAACTGAATAGTCCTGCGTCGGATCTGGGGTATATTCTAATGATAGGAATGTGTTGGCGGGTTCTGAATAAAGCATGTATTCTGGAACTCCCACCAGTGCCATCTGCACGGTTCCGATTCCTTCTTTGGCCATGATATGGGTGCTGGTAATATTAATGAGATTGATCACCATCGTGTTCGTCTGGGCATCATAGAACCAACGGGGTTCAGCTATCATGGTGGAACCCTGCTGAACACGTGGGCGCATCACGACAGCACCATTCTGGAGGGAGATATCCGTCTGAGAGCTAATCGATTCATAGCGCAGCTCGCCAGCGGAGAATGAATCCAGAAATACGTAGCCGGACCCATTCGTGATTTTTATTGGTGATGATACCGATATATCGCTTGAATTATATACCGTCATCGACCCCCCCCCGATTTTCAGGGAGGTCTCCTTAAACGGCACGGTCTTATATGCCAGGCTTTTGATATCATTCTGCAATACGATCATGTTCTTTTCCATGATCTTCTCATCAGCACTTACCTGCTGCTGCATGAGCAATGGATATCCATAGAGAGTCACAAGACCGATTCCTGCGATCACTATGCCGAAGATGAGCATAAACCCTATTGCTTCGGAAACTCCTCTTTCATTTGATTTTGTGGTATTCAGTGCCATCAATCAAACCCCTCCTGAATCATAGCTAATCCTGTTCATTCCTCGTCCTGTTGTATTTCCCGTTACTCCACGTGTAGCCCCGACACCGGCTAGTGCCACATGAGTCTCAAGAAAGCCCCGCGAAACCATTACATCCTGATCAACCGGATTTACGCCGGGACCAATCTCCAGATAATAATCCTTCCCGGCAATATCGTCAGGTATATCAAAGCGGGTAGTAATCGTGCCGTCCCTGGGTGCAATGCTATAGAGATCAACTATCCGCGTTGAAACACCATTGCCAATATCCGTGAAGGCAACATACGTCAACCTGTTAGCGGGATTTTCCATGATATTCGTGTTTACCAGTAAAAGCATCACAATAAGAAGAGCCATGAGCACCCCGCTGATCATGATGTACTCGATCATATTCGCCGCTGCAGAATCATTCTGCAGATGATTACAGGGACGTCCAGTTTTCATTGAATTCAGTCACCCCGTTGTTGTAATGGATACTGATAACGGTATGATTATCTTTAATTTGAGGGGGGGAATAATCTACCACTGCATTTTTCCGGCTTAGCGAGATGACATTGATATCATCCCTTACTACACTGGTGTTCGGGGCATTCACCGAACTGATTATGGCCTCCCGAACATCCCGGATATCATTTTTCGGGAATTCGATTACACTTTCTGCAGTGGTTTGTCCAACTACGGTAGACTGGTTGATGACCAGTGCCAGGAAGAAGAAGCTGAAGCTTACCAAAAATCCCATCAGGATAATCCACTGTGCATCATCATTCAGTCTCGCCACAACAGCACCTCAACAAGTACGGCACGCTCAGGAACCGTACTACCGGGTAAGAGTTTATTTACAACTACCCATTTGGTTGCCCTCACTGCATGTTCTCCCCCGGAAAGATTACGGGAGGCATTTATGAAAGCACTGTTCACAGAATTATCCGTTGTATTCCGATAGGAATAGCTCGCGGTATACTGGATATGGTCCGGGTCCGAGGAGGACCTGTTGTTAATAAGGGACCAATACTCGACTCCGAATGTTGAATTGGGCGTTGTTCCCTCAATAATATCCCTCAGCGGGGATCTTGAAAGATGTGATTCGTTCGTATCCATCACCGTCAGCGCATCAGTCCCCAGCGCTTCCAATTGCATATCGCTGATATGCGTATCCCCTGCGGTATAGACAGAGGTTGCGTTAACGACCATATATGCTGTTATGATCATTATCAGGGCTGCTGCAAAACCCTCTATGGTATACAGTTGGCCGTCAGTGTTTGTCATGTCAGCATGCCTCCGGTTCCTGTGTGATTAGATAGGCTCTCATATTAATCAGGAATCCCCGTGACTTGCACGTCATCGACATAACCGAGGTCATCAATTGCATTCCCGGTAATCCTGAACCGCAACTGGAAGTTGGCTCGGTGATCGGCACCTGCAGGAAGCGAGTAGCTGTAAACACGAAGTGTGTTATCATTTTCGCCTCCGCCGTTTGTGATCTGCTTCAGAACGATCCATGTACTCCCATCGTACCATTCCGCATAAACACGCTCTCCTGCACTATCAAGTGAACTAGCAGCCATTGCAAATGAGACACCGATAATCGAATAACTTGAAGTTGATATTGTTTGTGTCATTGATCCGGTATTCCTAAGCCGGATGCTGGCAGTCCCATTCTTAGGTACAGCGCCGGTTTGACGACTGACATCTCCTGATGTTGTCCAACCGGAGAATCCAGAATCAAAGTTGTTATAGAATATTGATACAGGTGCATTCATGGCAAACGATGCGGCAATCGTATGGTTGGCGGTCACTGCGGGGAATGTGTAACTTGCGACTGCCCCGACTGAACTGCCGTCAACGAGAACATCCGTTATGTGGTAACTGGTATTTTTTGTTATGGTAAATGTGGGTGTACTGCCATAGTTCACGGTTTGCAGGGTCGAGGGGGAGATTGATCCTCCCGCACCGGCAGAAGGAGTAATCGTAAATGTATTAATCGCAAACGTTGCCGAGATCGTCTTGTTGGTGGTTACCCCAGGGAAGGTGTAAGTTGTAACAGCTCCCACAGACGTTCCGTTAACCAGCACATCCAAGACATTATAGCCGGGGTTCGGTGTTATTGTGTAGGTCGGCGTGGCTCCATAGTTGACTGTTGTCACACCAGCCGGCGTGACCGCCCCATTACCGCCGGATGATGCGGTTATCGTATACGTGTTAATCGCAAACGTTGCCGAGATCACATGATTCGCTACCACGGCTGGGAATGTGTAACTTGGCACTGCCCCTATCGAACTACCGTCCACTAATACGTCTGCTACATGATAACCAATATCCGGGGTGAATGTAAATGTCGGGGTGTCGCCAAAGTTTAAGGGTACTGATCCAGATGGGTTGATTGCACCATTGGCTCCAGCTGTGGCGTTAATTGTGAAGGTTGTAATTGCAAATGATGCAATAATCGTGTGATTAACCGTCACTGCAGGGAATGTGTAACTTGGCACTGCCCCTACTGAACTACCATCCACTAATACGTCTGCTACATGATAACCGCCACTTGGCGTGAAGGTAAATGTTGGCGTGCTGCCATAATTCACTGTTTGCGGGGTATTGGGGGTAATTGCACCATTGGCACCGGCAGAAGGAGTAATCGTATACGTATCGATAGCAAACGATGCAGCAATCGTGTGATCCTCCGTTACATTGGTAAATGTATAGCTTGAAATGGCTCCGTTCGGCACACCATCGACGACAATATCTTTGATATGATAATTCACATTGGGGGTTATATTGAACGGCCGGTTATCTCCATTGTTCACAATCACAGAACCGATTGGCAGGATTGTTCCGCCACTACCGGCAGTTGCGATGATTGTGTGTGACCCATTTACTGGCGTTGTCTGCGATCCACCCGATCTCGTGGCGGACCCCGACCATACTGCTATTTCCACTACAGCATCCCGGAGATATGGTTGTGTGACATTCGTCGTATTATAATCATAATTAAATGGGGTGGTATTCGGATTACTGAATGTTAATTTTCCATCTAAAGTATCATAATCCGGCAATGCTAGCGTATTATTTAAAAATGTACTTGGCGGGCTCACATCGAACCCAAGAGCGATGTATATTTGAGAATTCTGCGCTTTCATCAGATTGAAGAACTGCGGACTGAATTTGAGCGTGATATTGTCATTTACATTTGCCGGCATTGTTTGTTCCCGTGTATTACTGCCATCAATATAAGGAAAATCAGATGCGGGTAGAGGCACATTGGAATAATCATTTCCCACCCGTTTATACACCTTGATGTTTTTTAGGGTAATGCTGCTTGTATTGTGATCTATAGGGGGAACAGCGGTTGGGAAATCTGTGATAGTTGACCTTAGATCAGTAATATTAATCGTAATCTGTTCTCTTGACGGATCGATCTGATAGGCGGGATCCGTGACATCCCCCAGTAGTTTGGGATTGTCGATGAGGATCGAAAAGACGTGCGTTGTTGCGTTATAAGGATTCGGTTTATATTTATCAGACCAGCTGAGGTTCTGGACATATGATTCGTTAATCGTGGCGTTGCTCGCACCTTTTATCTTTACGATACGCCTGATTGTCCCATAACCAGCCGGTAAAACGTCCCCCACTGATCTCTTCAGCCCCCCTGCGTCTGAAAGTGATATATTAAACCCATACGGGTAGTCGCCAAAGATAGCCCGCGTGCGGTAATCATCGGGATAGACAAATGCTGTAGTGCAGAAGAACCGGTTCACTTTATCCTCAGAAAGGATATTGGGGGTATCTTTTGATAGCGCAAGACCGAACCGTGTCATGTTAGACTTTTGTTGATCAATATAGGATTCCCATGGAGGAGAATACGGATCTCCCGGGTCCTCCACGAGAATAACTCCGGTCCGGTATGCCACGGCATCATAATCGATGGTATATGACTGCAATCCGATCAATAAACCCGGGATCATCGCTACAACCCAGATAAACGCGAGCATGAAAATAGTGAAGCCTGCGAGAAAATCGATGGATAGAATTCCGTTTTCGTCAGATATCATTAGGAAATCAACGCCCCTGTGGTTGCATTGAACGTAAGAATTCTGGTCGTACTGCCGGAAGTAATGGTGAGTTTATAAATTCCCCGTTGTAATTCAATGTCCCTCCGTTCAGGAATTGCCGGGGGTGGATTACCTGAAATCACCGCTTTGTTCTGGTTGAACAGATTGCCTGGAGATACAACGCTATCGAGAACGATCGCTTCTGAAGGGAGTGTTGCATTCGCTATGGTTGTCCAGCCTGTTCGGTCGTATATTAGAAATTCTGTCTTATTTCCGTTGTATATCCCAAATATCCAGCCCGTGGCATTTCCTGATTCATCCACTTCCTTTGAATGCATATAGTACACTGAATTTGCAATGCTGTGTTCATTCAATTCATATAACTCATACTCGTGTAGCTTCGTTTTAGCCTCTTCAAAACTTATAAGTGAATTATCTGCCTTTGACGTGATCAGAGAAAGCCCCTCATTTTGCTGAGATGTCTGATTGGGTGATGATTGTGTGACGCACGCACTGCACAGACTAAGGACGAACAATACTAATATGGCGAAAATGATGGGGATAGATTTGTGCATATTCTTTCTTAAAGGCTTATTTAGATAACAACAGATATAAATATTGGTATTCATTTTAGTTGATCATACATTCTGGACAATTGCAATAAATTGTTATTGTTCCGACTCAGCCAAATCTGCCAGCACAACAATGATAACCGGATCATGTAGTACGGAATCGCGGAATTATATCAACAGCATAAAATTAACAGCCATAAAAATTTTAAAAATTTTCCAGATTACGGCACGATTTTTGTGATGGGAATCTCAAGGATATCTTCTGCACCACACGTTTTGAGTTTGGGGATCAGCTGGTTGACCAGGTTCTTGGGAACGACCGTCTGGATACTATAGAAGTCTATCCCGTGCAGCCGGCTCACGGTGGGTTTTTTCATTGCCGGGAGTGCAGCAACAATCTTTTCCATGGAAGCAGAAGGAACATTCATTGTCAGGAGTACCTTGTTCCGCGCCTCAATGACCCCGAACAACAGCGTCTTAATCTCCCCGATTTCCCTGCGTTTTTGCGGGTCTGCCCAACTCGACTTGTTGGCGATAATGACCGTATAAGACTCCATAATCTGTCCGATAATCTTGAGTCCGTTCTTGCGCAGTGTTGTACCCGTTTCCGTGAGATCAACCACAACGTCCATGAGGTCCGGCACTTTCGCTTCGGATGCACCATACGAATGGAAGAGTTGAACCGGGATCCCCAATCGGGCAAAATAATTCTTGGTCAGTTCCGGGTATTCTGTCGTTACCCGGCTTTGCGGGCGGATACAGCTGACCTCATCAATCGGCTCATCACGGTGCACCGCCACAACGATCTTTACATTTCCTTCCCCGGTCTTGCTGTACGAGAGATTTGCAACCTCAACGACATCGGATCCTGTTTCGTTTACCCAGTCCAGACCGGAAATACCGAGATCAAAATATCCCTTCTCAACATAGGTAGGAATCTCCTGCGGGCGTAGGATCTTCACTTTGCCGATTCGGTTATCGGCAATACGGGGATTATAATCGCGGTCGGTACGTTTGACCTCAAGGTCAGCCTCTTTGAAGAGCTGCAGTGTCTGCGCTTCAAGACTTCCTTTAGGCAGTGCAATGGTAATCATACGATATACAATCACCCCAAAAAACGATAAAGGGTAAGGGTAGGTTTTGTTTATTCAAACGTGTGAACAATAAGTCCACTCAGTAGTTTTGGCTCAAACCATGTTGATTTTGGTGGCATTACACCATTTGCGTCAGCGATGGAAAGCACTGTATTGATCCTGACTGGTTGCATCGCAAACGCAATCCTGTATTTACCTCTGTCCACAAGGTTCTCAAGATCCGAAACCGGACGGGCACCTCCGAGATACTGCAAACGTGCGTCTCCCCGAGGATCGGTTATGCCAAACATAGTTTCAAACACCTCTTTCTGAAGTATAGCAACATCAAGAGAATTGAGTGGCGATGCATTGATATCAACCGGACGGGTACACTCGTACCAACACCCCGAAAGGTACAGGTGAAACACATGGAATTTTTCCGGATGGGGAATGCTTGGAAGGATGTTGTACTCGCTCCCGTCAACCGGGCCGTATTTTTTGACATCAAAACAGTCTTCGAGCCTTTTCATGAAGCTCTCTGGTGTATAGGTGTCAAGATCCGTAAGCATCCGGCTGTAGCCATGAATCTTAACCCGGTCATGGGCAAACATCACTCCCATGAACCGTGTAACTTCGCCATCTGCTGGTTTGCCGGCGGCAATGCGCCGATCCACAACGTTCAATGCAGCTTTTGCACGGTGGTGTCCGTCGGCGATATAAAGCGCGAATACTGAGGAAAAGTGATCTTCAAGCCGATCAAGAGCTTTCGTATCGGTGATTCGGAATATCTGGTGACGTATCCCTGTATCTGAGGTAACTTCTTCATCGGGTTCCAGAGATAGATTGACAAGCGATTCAATGAAGGAATAAATCCCATTGGTATTCCGGTAAAGGAGAACCACCGGGCCATTGTGTGCCTTGACTGCTTCGATGTGTCGGGTCCGGTCCTTCTCTTTGTCATATCTTGTCTGCTCATGCCGTCGAATTTTATTTTTCCGGTAGTCGTCAACATCAAAACAACAACAGAGCCCGAGAAATGTCTCACCTTCCTGTAATACCCTGTAGAGGTACATACCTGGTGTGGGATCCTTTATCATGCATCCAGCTGATTCGAGCGCGATAAAATTCTCGTGTGCCCTCTGGTATACACGGTCATCATCAGGAGCAAGCTCAGGTAATTCCGCGTCCGAACGACTCACGCGTAAAAACGTTCCGGGATTTTTAGCAGTGATTGCCCGTACCTCATCGGCGGTTACAACATCGTACGGAACTGCCGCGATTACCGATGCAACCGAAGGATCAGGGCGTACTCCTGCAAAACGATAGATCCTGACCATGCATACCACCTACTCATTGCGTGAGAAATAACCTGTCCTCATAGTTGGGTGTGCTACCATATAATTTCCAGTATATTCCTGCGGGACAAACATTATGTTTTTACAAGAGCTCATTGATGATACTACTGAGCTGAGAGCACAGGAGTCCGTCTGATGATCCGACCGCACGATCTTGCCATTTATCCGCTACCTCACATCCGCCGCGCGGCTCCTCCAGATATAGAGGCGATTGTTGCCATCGAGAAAGAATCCTTCATTGACCCCTGGGAACCATCTGTATTTTTTGAAGCGTTCTCTTACTTTGCAACGACTTTTTTTGTTGCAGTGTGCGATGGAACCACCGCTGGTTTTATCGTTGGCGGGCTGGAAAACACTGGTGAAAATATCTACGGACACCTGTGCAACTTTGGCGTGAGTTCTTTTTACCGGCGCAGGGGAATCGGGAGGCTTCTCGTCCGGAGGCTCGAGCACCAGTTCGCACTCGAACTTGCTACCGGTGTCCAGCTTGAAGTGAGGGTAGGAAACACGACAGCGCAACGGTTCTACCGCCGGCTAGGTTACCGGGAAATCTTTCAAATTGAAGGGTATTATTCCAATGGGGAAGATGCCCTCGTGATGATGAAATGGTTCAGGTTTTAACCACGCCCGAGCTGCTGATGAGCCCGGGCAAGATGCTGGGCAGCAATGGCACCGAGCAGTGAGATCTCCCCGGCAAGCACGCCGGCACCAATAATCTCCCCCAGTTTTTTGGCATTTGTCCCCGGGGGATTGCCTCCTCCTGCTACGCCGAGTATCTGAAGGCATTCCTGCTGCGTCTCCAATCCTGTTCCTCCGCCAACTGTTCCTACGGGAAGTGAGGGGAGGGTGACTGCGATATAGACCCCTGATTCTGTAAGATCCACTGTTGTAATGCAGGTGCTGCCATCGATTGCATGAGCCGCGTCCTGTCCGCATGCAATGAACATTGCCGCGACAACATTTGCCGCGTGAGCATTGAATCCCATTGAACCGGCACGTGCTGAGCCGACAAGGTTTTTACGATAATTCACCTCAAACAGGTTTTTTGCATCTGTTTTGAGGATCTGGCTAATAAGATCATGAGAGAGTGCAACACCGGCAACCACGCTTCTTCCCCTCCCCATGATACCGTTAATTGCAGCGGGTTTTTTATCGGTGCACATATTTCCGGAAAGGGCTATAAGTCTCGCACCGGTTCCCTGGGCAATTATCTCCGCTACCTTTGCACTCGCGATGGTAACCATGTTCATTCCCATCGCATCCTTGGTATCGAATTCAAGCCGGACAAAAACGCTTGTGCCTGCAATATAGGTGACAACTCCTGTCATTTTTCCATGTGATGTTGTACTTTCTGCGGCCGCGCGGAGTTCATCATGGTGCGCTGCCACCCAGTCTGCAACCTGTTTTGCATGCACGACATTTTCAGCAGCGAAGACGGGTGCCCGTGTCATGCCATCATGGAGAATGCATACCTGTGCTCCACCAGCCCGGGTGATTGCGCTACAACCACGGTTAACAGAAGCGACGAGCGCACCCTCCGTTGTTGCAAGGGGAAGGTAGTAACTTCCCTGCGCGTATTCACCCTGGACAAGAAGTGGCCCTGCTACACCGACCGGAACCTGGACGGTACCGATCATATTTTCACAGTTACGTTTTACGACACGCTCAATATCGAGTGAGAAAATGCCGAGGTTCTCAAGTGTTGTTCCGGTCTCCTTTTCGATGAATTCCCTCCGGGCCCGGATGGCATCGAGAGGCTGGAGTTCTTTTTCCAGCTCATAGAGTTTCAGCGAGCCGTTCTTCAGTTGTGTGTAAATGATATCCTCCTTCCCGGTGTCACGACAGGATCCCTCTTCGCGGATGGAGTCCCCGCGGTGCTCCTCATCATCAGCCATGAATAGTGGTACATCGTATAAATTTATGATACCGGTGGTCAAGTGGGATGGTCGAGCAATGGTGTATCCGGGTGCCGGCGAAGCGGGGTGAAGAAGTCCGCCGTGAACTTATCGTGAAAGGGACGCTTGATCTTTCGCTCAAAGTCCGACGCGAGGGATCTTCACTTCTTCTACCGGTAACAGAACAACGCGGGAGTGCGGGACGGTGCAATTTTGAACCACATCCAGAAAAGACGGTACTTCCGCGGCACGAGCTGGTTGGCGGAATTGCGATCATGCAGGATCGTGATCCGGCAGGTGCGGTGAACATTCTCGCATCGCGCCCGTCACTTCATTCGGTCCTCTGCGCCGCAAGTGAGATTTCAGGAGAGTACCGCACCCGAGAATTTGAGTTTCTTGCCGGTATCCCCACCACGCGGACTGATGTGATCGAGTACGGGCACCGGTTTACTGTTGATCTTGCAACTGCCTATTTTTCCGCACGCCTCTCCTCAGAACGGCAGCGCATTCTTGAACGGATGGGAGATCACGAGACCGTCCTCGATATGTTTGCTGGTGTCGGACCGTTTGCAATCACCCTCGCAGCACGGGCAGCACTTGTGGTCGCGTCCGATATCAACCCGCAGGCAATTTTGCTGATGCTTGCAAATCTTACACAAAACCGCACGAACAATGTGCTCCCCGTGCTCGTGGACGCTCACCATCTCCAGGCAATCATACCATGGCAATTTGACCGAATCGTAATGAACCTGCCTCTATCCGGCAGTTCGTTCCTTTCTGATGGATTCCGCCTTTGTAAACCCGGGGGAATAATCCATTTTTACTCACTTGTGTCAAAAAAGGGCCAGCACAATAACTGTATAGAGGAACTTGGTGGGGAAATTATTGCCGAGCGGGTAGTGCGGTCGTATTCGCCGGGCCATTGGCATGCGGTATACGATATGAGAGTGAGAGGGAAGGGCCTTCCTGAAACCCGCCACCTTTGATAATTTCCTCTACGATCTCCTTCTGTGGAAAACAAATCCATCGGTTTTTACGTACTCCCTACTATTTACGTAAATGTCAGATAATCCGGAAACATGTTCAGAAATTTATATAACTCCGGGTATGCCCGGGATCCTTGAGAAGCCTTAAGAGTGGTGTCAGAGTTCGTGAAGATAAAAAAGATAAGAATTATTCAACAGGCACAAATTTAGTACCGTAGTGAATGATACCGCTTTCACCATCAGTGGCGATTCTGCGGAACACGCTTTTTACCCGCATACCAATTTTCACTTCATCAGGGTTACAGACAATCTGCGCTGTCATGCGCGGCCCCTCATCGAGCTTTACGATGGCAAGCGCATACGGGGTGAAGGCTTCGAATTGTTCATTTGCCGTATAGATAACGGTGTAGGTTACGATCGTGCCAGACCCCGCAAACTTGTGATCGACAATTCTGCCATTCCTGCGGCAGTCTGGACAGAAGGTCCGTGGGGGGAAAAAATGCCGGTGACAGGTTTCGCACTTTGTCCCAATCATGTTATACCGCTGGGGTATCTTTCTCCAGAATCGTGCGACCGACATATCAGACCCTCCCAAGTATGTGGACTGCAACCGTTGCTCCGGTGCCCCCCACATTATGGGTCATACCGATCTTCGCATTATCGATCTGGCGCTTCCCCGCCTCGTTCCGGAGTTGCTGAACAATTTCGTATACCTGCTTGATCCCGGTTGCGCCAACCGGGTGTCCACAGGCTTTAAGCCCCCCGCTCGTGTTAACCGGGATCTTTCCATTCAGCGCGGTTTCACCATCAGCGGTAAATTTCCCTGCTTCTCCTTTCCGGCAGAACCCGAGGTCTTCGATTGCACAAATCTCCGCAATCGTGAAACAATCGTGTACTTCCACCATGTCGATATCCTTGTGGGTAAGCTTCGCCAGCCTGAATGCCTTCTTACCTGCAGCAACCGTAGCATCAAGGGTCGATATATCACGCCTGTCATGAAGTGTTATGGTGTCACTTGCCTGAGCACTCGCAAGAACCTTAATGGGTGTATCGGTAAACTCTCTGGCTCGTTCCAAGGGTGCCACGATTACTGCAGCGGCACCATCGGTGATCGGAGAGCAGTCAAAGAGCCGCAGGGGCTCAGCAACCATCGTTGATTTCAGAACGGTTTCAATGGTGATCTCCTGCTGGTACTGTGCGATCGGGTTTCTCGCCCCGTTATAATGGTTTTTCACAGCAACCTGTGCAAGCTGTTCGCGAGTCAGGGGATAGCGGTGCATGTAATCCGTAGCTATCATCGCGTAGAGCCCGGGAAATGTTGCGCCTACAAACCCTTCCCACTCACGGTCAGCTGCCCCGGTCAGTGTATCGGTACTGGCACCGGGCTCGACATCGGTCATTTTTTCGACGCCCGCCGCGACCACAATGTCTTCCATCCCGCTTGCAACGGCAATCACTGCCTGACGGAACGCAAGCCCTCCTGAGGCACATGCAGCTTCGACCCTGGTTGATGGGATATGGTGCGTTGCCAGCCCGGCATAATCAGCAATTAAAGCGCCGATATGTTCCTGTTCGATAAACCGTCCTGCGCTCATGTTGCCGATATACATCGCATCGATCTTTTCACCGGAAAGCTGCGCATCTTCAAGAGCAAGTGCGCCTGCTTCAACAAAAAGCTCACGAAACCCACTCGACCACTTTTCACCAAAGGTCGTGCACCCTACACCGATTACTGCAACGTCTCTCATAATTGCATCACGATCTTCCCCTTATGTACTGCATACCGGGCATAGTCAAGGTAGATGGGATTTTTCAATAGCTGTTCAACACTTGGTGCGGCGTCACGCCGGAATTTTCCATCCAGAATTGCATCAGTGACCTCAATATCAAATGCATCACTCCCCGCACCGGAACCAAAGGAACAGACAAATATCGTGTCTCCCGGCTTTGCAATATCAAGAGTTGCAGCAAGGCCAATTGGGGATGCTCCCGAATAGGTATTGCCCAGCCTGGGTACCACAAGACCCGGTTGGATCTGGTCCGCGGTGAACCCCAGGTTCTTCGCGACCTTCTGCGGAAACTTTGCATTCGGCTGGTGAAAGACCGCATAGGTGAAATCTTTGGGGCTCTTACCCGTCTGCCTGAATAATAAATTGCTGGCTCCTTCGACATGCTTGAAATAGCCCGGCTCTCCAGTAAATCGCCCTCCATGCCGGGGATAGTCCTCTCCTTCACGTCGCCAGAAGTCAGGTGTATCTGTCGTGAACGAACAGGTACGATGGATAGTTGCAATGGGGTCATCCCGCCCAATCAGGAATGCGGCGCCTCCTGCTGCTGCGGTATACTCGAGGGCATCGCTTGGTGCGCCCTGAGATACATCCGAGCCGATTGCAAGACCGTACGTAATCATTTCACTTTTAACGAGGCCCATGCAGGTCTGGATTGCAGCTGTACCTGCCTTGCAGGCAAATTCATAATCCGCTGCGGTCATATTTGGCGTTGCACCGATTGCTTCACCAACCGTACATGCAGTCGGCTTTACCGCATAGGGATGAGATTCGCTTCCTACGTAGACAGCGCCGATATCCTCAGGATTGATCTTTCTTCGGAGAAGCGCATTCCGAGCTGCTTCGACTGCAATCGTCGCAGCGTCCTCATCAAGGTCGGGGACAGACTTCTCAAAAACACCCAATCCCCCGGAAATATCTGCAGCGTTTGCACCCCATACTTTTGCAATCTCTTCAACCTTGATTCTGTATCTCGGTATATACACACCGTAGGTAATGATGCCTACCATTCTTTATCCCTCAATGTACTCACAATTTTGTCAATATCCATCATCGTGCACATCACTGTGATCCGGTCCCGTTCTGCCATCTTCTCCACTATCGGGTGAACATCAGCGCCATCGAGTCCCTGCAGCACCACACATCGGGGTTTGAAGGGGGTAACGCGGATTGCAACCATCGGTGATTTTCCCGTTGAAACATTGGTGAAGACCACCGCCCTTTCTGTGCTCCACCCGTAGATGCGGTTGAACTCATCCGAGGAGAATTGCATGATGGCATTCAGACTGTTCACAACCGTATATCCAAATAGGACCTGGTCCATGGAACCACAAAGCAGTGTGCACCCGATCGCATCAGAGAAATCTTTGAGCGGGATGGCGGTGGCATATTCATGAATATCATAGATCACATCATCTTCGACATTGGAAAAGAGCATGGTTGAAAATTTCTGGATGTGTTTCCCCTCATTTTCCTCATCCATGGCAAGGAGTGTGTCTACGATTTTGCCGACAACCGCGGTGCCAGGGCTTTTTCTTCTGCCACTCTCGTAATCACTGATAACAGAGGGAGAGACACCAAGACGATCCGCAAGGATCCCTGGTGCGATCTCAAAGTTCATGCGCCACTTTTTCAGCGCATGCCCCGGTGAGTCCGACAGCGTGATCTCACCTGCCATTTTTTCGGCAAGCTGGTTCCGCAATCCGGATTTCATGCTCATTACAAAGAACCCGGAGTATTAAATAATTAACGAACGTACATTCGACAGTAAACGAATCACGACGGGAGGATGTCTGGAGAGCAACCCATAAATAATAAGCACCTCAATTTTGATAAGCATGATTCCCGCTGAAGATCTCCAGTGTCTCAAGGCGATTGCATTACAGGGTGGCTGCAAAAGCCCGGTCTTTGTCTCATCCCAGACTATTGGTGATCTGCTTGCAATCAGCCAGCAGACCGCCTCCCGCAGGTTAAAAGGGCTCGAATCTCAGGGATTCATTACGCGGACGATTGCTGCCGATGGTCAGCATGTTACTGTGACTAGAACTGGTGAAGCGGAGCTCCGGAATGAGTATCAGGAATACTGCCGGATTTTTTCTGAACGTAACAACAGTTATGTCCTGTCCGGTACTGTGGTAAGCGGAATTGGCGAGGGCAAATATTACATGAGCCTGGAACCCTACAAGCAACAGTTCAATGTACATCTTGGGTTTGTACCATATCCGGGAACCCTCAACATACGTCTCCCCAGCTCAAGTCTTCCGGTACGCAAGAAGATCGATAATCTCGACTGGATCCGGATCAAGGGTTTTTCTACTGATGGCAGAACGTTTGGTGATGCAAAGTGCCTTCCATGCCGTATTGGCAACATTCCCTGTGGGATTGTCGTACCCGGAAGGACACACTATCCCGAAGACATCATTGAAGTGATCGCACCCATGGCGCTGCGCAGGAAACTTGGTGTTGGGGATTCAGATACCGTGACTGTCGAGGTGGGGTAGTGATTGACGATGCTCTGGCAGCGTTGAGGGATGGAAAATTTATCCTGCTTTACGATTTTGACGACCGTGAAGGAGAGACGGATTTTGCAATCAGATCTGACGCGGTTACTCCGCGCCATATTGTGCAGATGCGAAAAGATGGCGGGGGTTTGATCTGCACAGCAGTACACCCGATTGCAGCCTTGCGCCTTGGGTTGCCTTTTGCGAGTGATGCTCTCAGGGCAATATCGGCGGCAGAACGGGAGGGGGATATTCCTTATGACAGAAAGAATCACTCCTCATTTTCACTCTGGGTAAACCACCGGAATACGTTCACCGGCATCACCGATCGCGACAGGACGCTGACAGTCAACGCGATTGCCGAGCAGGTAAAACGGGCACTCAACGGTGGCACCGTGAACTTCCACGAGGTCTTCCGCACCCCGGGACACATGGCACTCCTGCGGGCTGCAGATGGGCTTCTTGACCAGCGGAAAGGGCAGACCGAGCTCTCAATCGCGATGGCACAAATGTCCGGTATCACCCCGGCGATAACGATCTGCGAAATGCTTGACGACGAATCCGGCTATGCCCTCGCAAAAGAAGATGCCAAGCTCTATGCCCGCAAGCACCACCTTGAATTTATCGAAGGTCCTGAAGTTATGGAGCGGTGGGAGCGGGAACACCGCTCAAAATAATTGAATTCTTCAGGATCACTTTTTTGCCAGTTTTTTCAGGGTTTCTTCGGGAAGCATCTTTGCAATGCTCATCTTTGTCGGGCAGCGCCCGAGTTTCAACCCCAGTTTCTTTGCCTCTTCCTTGAGCACTTGGGTGTCAAGATCTTTAATTAACGTACTCAGCTCCTTTTGCTCCATAGTGATCAAAGACTGATTAGTACGCAATAAAATAAGGAATACTCATGTATGTGTGCTTTAAAATTAGAGATAATTCGGGTAATGCACGAATAGGTGCAAAAGGTACAAAAAATGATTATATTTTAATTTGGGCCAGTGCATCATATGCCATCCTTCGGAATACCGCCGGATCGATGGTAGGATACTGTTCTTTTGCTTTTATTACATCCGGTTCCGTACTCGTTTTGAATATATTAATACGGTCAAGAGTTCGTGCAGCAGTATCCAGCACCCAGAGTTCACGGGTGTCCTTGTCCACGACATTGATCGATTCCACGCGGATAGAGACCATGGGGGTGCTGGCGTCATCCTTCCTGTACAAGCTTGGTTTTCCGATAACAGCGACAAACGCCGGAGCTTCGATCTTGGCGAGCTGTTGCATTGCCTCGGGCTGGTAACTGCCCGCCATGATAAAGAAGGTCCCGGTGGGGTCTACCACCCGGCCGCGATAGAAAATGTTCTGATCACCCTGCCGCTGCTTCTCAGTCAGGGTGCCCACAATAAATACGCGGTTACAGCGTTCTCCGGTTGGCAGGAGAACAAACGTCGGGCTTTTCTCATCAGTGCCTTCCCGGAAATCGTAACGGCACTCGCGCAGCTCACTGGCAAAAACCCGCCGTGCCGGTTCGCGTTCGAACGATCCATCTTTGCGCCCTATTTCCCGGGGATTGGTACTCATGGTGCACCCCCGGCCCGGTTCAGCAGAGCAGCATGCTCGCCGTGCTCAAAGGTAAGGCGCTCGCAGGTATTGACCAGCAGGCGGTTATCAATCTCACGCCCGTGGCAGGTGACATAGCGCCCGAGCACGGCGTCCCGCATGCGGAGGAACACTTCGTCCATGCCAAGCGGGTTGTTCTCGGCGATCTCTTTTGCGGTATCGAGTGTAATCCCGGTCAGGGACTCGACCACATCACGCTGGAGCAGGATGTTATGCGTCTTTTCACCATCATCAAGCCATCCCTTAATGCGTAGATCATAAATGAATTTGGGCTGAATCTCGTGGACCGGGCAGTAATTCTGGCGTGAGAGGGCACGGTTACACCCTTCGACCGGACAACGTTTGATAATCCCGGAGCCAGGTGCGATATGCACGAGTGCCCCCCGGACTTCCACAACCCCTCCGCTCACCAGAATGTCGCCATCATCCTGCATGATCATTGCGGTGTTTAAGTTGAGTGAGAGCCTGGCATTGAATTCGTCTACCTGAGCATAGAAGATATTGTAGATAGAATCCACCGCGAGTTTCTCCTTCCCCGTTTCCTTCCAGATCACAAATTTGATCGTTCCTGTTTCATCACCCAATAGGCCGGACTGGAGCATCCTCTCGTGGGAAGCATCCCATTCCTGGATCACCTTGGCACGAACACTGCCAACTCCCGTATGAAGATTAACAATCGGCACCGTACTTGGGATGAGTGCTCCATCAGTCCCGCTCTCTTTTACCGTGGTCCCAGAATGGATCTTCAGGCTTGGAATGCCCTTGAACTCATCTACTACCGCTGACTCTATATGGTACCAAGAGCCCACGGTCATCGCAGGAGCATTCGACTTTGCCCATGCCACGAACCGTATACCGCCCGAATCATCAGCGATTATGCCGCTCTGGGCGATGGCAGGAGATCCAGGTGCCGATAGTGCTACAACCTTGCCCTCGATGGTTACCCATTCCCCGGGTGACATATCCGCAATCTTCTTTGGCTCCGTTACATTCCCGCTCTTTCCTCCCCCGCCGCCAGTGCCCATTTGAGGGAGGTTGAACTCCTTTGCGAGGTCATTGGTCACGCTTCGCTCTGCTTCAGATGGCTGGACGCCGAATTCCTCGATCAACCTGCGGAGTTTCCCCTCGATCTTTTTGGGATCAATGGTCTGTCCGCCCTTTTGGAACTTACGGGAGATTCTGTCTGCTGTTTCGGAAAAATCCATATTCGTACATCTCCAGGTACTCATCGGTTCTGATCATGCGTATATATTGCGAAGTATGCATGGTGAAAGTAAACCGCCGCAATCGTGAAGTTTATGTTTTACCACAGTGACTAAGTGATACATGGTTGAAATTACCGCTGACAGCACGATTTATGATCTATTAAAAGTGAAACCAGAATCTTCAGAAGTACTCTTCAAGTTCGGAATGGGCTGTGTCGGATGCGCAATCGCCCGTGGTGAAACTATCCGCGAGGCAGCCGAAGCACATGGTATCCCTTTGCCTGAACTCCTTTCCGCGCTTGGAATTAAAGAGTAATTTTCTTATTTCTTTTTTATATCCCGCAAGTGTATCAGTTCAGCACGTGACGATAAAGGGAATACTTTGAGGTAATCTGCAATTTCGGGTTCATGCAGGAGAGTGCACCTGGCGCAGTTCCATACCCTTCCTCCATTGGAACTCTCCACCCACTGCCCGAGATTTTCGTCCCCACACGGGTAGAACGGACAATAGCAAAAATCGCAACGTTGACCGGGAAAGTGGCAGGGAAAGTACGGGCAGTCATGTGGTGACAATTCAACCCAGTGCTCACCCTTGAAACGGCTGAAGATGAAAAATGAGGAGTGGCTGGAGGGATCCGCTGCATCGTGAAGTCTGATTGCTTCCGGTATACCGTGAAGTACTGCTTCGCGAATACGCCGGCCGGTACCTGTAAGTCGCCCGGCATGCCGGTGTTTTACGCTGCCCTCACAACCGGTTATCACGGCATCGGTGGGAGTACCGGTGAGCGGGAGGCCCATTGCCTGCAATGCCTCGGCTTTTGCCTCAGTGGCGACCATGATAGTTTCGAGCAGCGCAGCGTCCTCCATCCCCTCGCTGCTGCATACAATGATGCTAATGGTGCCGGCATTTGCCGGAGGTTCGCGTCGGACACCTGCACTGATGAATACGGTTACGTAATCGTACTGAAGTATGCAGCATTGCTGAACAGGTACTGCCGTTAGAAGCCCAAAAAACTCCCGATCAATGCCAGATTCGGCTGCAATGAATTCCAGATCCTTTTCCGGATCCTCATGGTTCCAACCGGCAGGAACGGTGTGGTTTATGAGCGTTGAAACTGAGCGGATTCCTCCTGAGATTCCGGTGCTTGCAGCGCGGAATTTCCCGCGGATAAAAAGAGTATTTGTGTCGAAATAGTATCTCATGCGACGGAATAACGCATGCGGTCTTTGAGTTCCTGCTGTTTGCTGGCGTTCCAGCCGGAGACATCCTGCAGGTAGCCGGTAACTCTGCTGATCTGGGTAACATCGTGGGAGCCACACTCAGGGCATACGGCTTTCCCGCATAAGGGACAGTACTCGATACCCGAAATGATCTCGTGGGTGCAGTGGCAGTGATCGAGGGGGCACATGACCTCAAGGTGTGTCTCACCACATTTCGGGCACGGCTTTTCTTCGACGATAAGGTGACAGGTGTGGCATTTGTATTTGTGCTCCTTTTCCGGAATATCGTCCAGTCTTTTGTATTTTTGAGCCAATATTCGTTGTTCTGCAGTCCAATCCATACTATAACATTGCACAAGTCCTTAATAAATTTTTAGAACCTTTTAGTTCAATGAACTGGCAATATCTGGATAATCAGCCGCGCATACCCGGATCTGGCCGCAGAATGGGGGTTATTTATATGTTGTCACACCGCGGAAGCGCGCAAACCCCTCTGCAGCGGTGCCCGGGTTGTCCGCCAAATAGATCGCGCGACCCACAATAATTCCATCCACGAGCCTGGCGACCGCATCGGCATCCCCACCTTGAATACCGATACCCGGTGAAAGGATCTTCCGGCTGCCAACGATGTGTCGCAGCACGTTTACCCGGTCAGGACGGGTAGCAGGAGCGATGATACCATCTGCCCCACACTCCATGGCAAGATGTGCGATTCGCTCCGCGGTCCCTCCCTGGAAGAATTCAGTAGCACCTGGGTGACTCATCTCTGCTACAACGAAACAGGCACCCCCGTAATCAGAAGATGTGTCTACGCAGGCTTGTATGGCGTCTTTTCCGGTGAACCCGTGGCAGATGATGGATGAGAACCCTGCGTCAAATACCTGCTCTGCGATGAGCCGGTTCGTATTCGGGATGTCTGCTACTTTGAAATCAGCAATAAGCGGGAGATCTTCTCCCTCCAGCTCCTGTGCAATAGAAAATCCGCATGAGAGAATAAGCGGGTAACCAAGTTTTATAGCATCAAGATGTGATGCGCATGCATGTGCAATCGCGAGCGCCTTCTTCCTATCAGTTACATCGAGCGCAAGAATCAGTTCAGTCATGGTGCATCCGCTCCATTACAGCGGCGACAAGCATAGGGAGGGTGATTGTCGCGTCACCATAAACGGTAACTGCCTGTGCCTCTTCCGTGATCTTTCCCCACGAGCGGGCTTCATCAAGAGTGGCACCGGAGAGTCCGCCGAGGTCCGGGCGGTCCCCGGTAAGCTGTACTGCATAGTTAAAACCGTTGGGGGTCATAAGCATGCTCTGGAGGATGAAGTTTTTCGGCACACCGCCGCCAACCAGGAGTGCCCCGGCTTTTTTTGTGGTGAAGCAGGTATCCATGAGAGCCGGCATATCAGCGAATGCGTCGACCGTCACCGTATTTGTCTGTGAGAACAGCCAGTACTGGAGACCGACCATCGAATCCTGGACTGCGGGACAGTATACAGGGATATTTTTTTTCGCAGCGGTATGGAGGATGCCGGATTTCAGGTTGTTCCCGATATGATTGAGAAGCCCGGAGATAGAGATCGTGCTCCCGGGTTCGAGTTTACCGAACACGTTCTGCATGAATTCCTCGAAATGCTCAAATGCTTCGTTGGGGAGATAAACATCGTAAATACGGTTGATTTCGTCATGGCGGAGCTCAATGTCATTGCAGAACGCAGTCCCGTGGAAGTGCCGGCACCCGATTGCCTCGATTATATCGTGGGTAAGATTTGCGCCAGTCGATACAAGCACATCGATATGCCCGGCTTTCACGAG